>OJDR01000089.1_pt1 | contig 39091 bp, 37 predicted proteins | sample 1593081 | NCBI WGS metagenome assembly OJDR01 (sample SAMN05416873, study PRJEB24817) | seawater metagenome | isolation source: Sea water | place: Canada:Atlantic | collected 2013-11
TAGAAGATTAATAGGTCGCGCTTCACAATTGGCAAAATCGATAGCAGGAATATTTTTCCAATTAACATAAACAAACTTTTTTAAGAACATTAGTTTGTCTCCTCTTGGCTTTCATCAGCCTCTATTTCACTTGTTTCATCTGGCTCGTTAACCTGACTAGGTTCATCTGTTTGACTAGAAAGCCCTTCCTTCATGGAAGTGTCATCTTCATTGAGCAAACTGCTTAACACATCATCACTGACATAGCTCATGATCATAGGTCTAACCTTTAACCAAAATTCACTGCTGTCTAATGCGTCTTCGTTACTTAATTGAATAAGGCGTAATTGACGCATGCGACGAAATAAATTTTTTCGCTCGGTCAACTGATCTGGCAAGCTGCGGCCCAGTAAATTTTTCAACGCAATACTAAGCGATTCAAGCGAAACTAAAACACAACCTTGCTCATCAACCATGCCTTCCCGTAATGCTTTGTCGTATTGACTGCGCAGCACTAATACCAAGGCCACTTCGTTTTGAGATAAACGTACTCGTAGGCCGCCATTAAATGGCTGATCGTCATCTTCCATACTAGGGATTTGCGCACCCGGTGGGTAACACCGTACAAACTGAAAACGGCGATCATGTTGCAAGCGAATGCCCATTAATGACAAATAATCTTGCATGATTTGTTCGATACGTAAGTAGCGGTCATAAAGAATTTGCTCGACTTGAGATTCGTCGCGACAAATCACCCCATAATCCATTAAGCGAATGAGCAGTTCGGTAAACTCTTTTAAAATGATGCCTTCTTTATCAAGAAGCTGTTCTATTTTATTTAACATGTTTTTCCTGGTTTCAAGCCTTAAAATTTAGCGCATTTTTAAGACTGAAAAAATCGTATTTTAACGGCTGCGTTAAACAACAGCGCTTTCATTTTTCATTAAGCGAATACTAAAGACATCTTTTTGAGCAAAGTATTCATCTTGTTGCTGATCGATCCATTTTAATTCGAAATGATATTCACTGGATAAGTTATCCACCGCACCAATACTCACCACGTGAGCAATTGCCAATAGATCATTAGCTGAATTAACCGGAATTTCGCTAGAGCGAATTTCGTTACGTTGCTTAAATTGTTCAACCATGAACGTGCGAACTTGGTTGTTGTTCACGAAGAACGCCTGATCTAGTGCCTGTTGCACATACAATTCACGACGGCTACCTTGATCAACGCTTTCAAGCCCTTCGTCAACCGCACTATCAATTACCGTACGCCGGCGTGGAGGTTGTAAACGAACCTGGCCTGGATCCACAAAACCTAATTGCGGTACTGCCATTAATTGCGAAACACGATCCAATTGAGCATTTTGCTCGGCAGGCTTTAAACTGGAAAGTTGCTTACACACCGCCACCACGTCATTGTTCTTTTGACTGGCCAAATAACTCATTTGACGAATAATAATATCGGCGCGCTTGGTGAAATTTTGTAGAGATTTTCGTACCAAGGGAAGAATGTGCTCACAAGCACTTTTTAATCGATGTTCGATATCATCCAGTATCAGCCATAATAAAGAACTATTGCCTTTCACTTGATCGGGCAGTAATTCTCGTAAACGCTTTTCAGCGGATGTTTTAAATTCATTTGGACTGTGACGCACTTGCTCAACCAGTTCACTTATTTGGCTGCGATATTTTTCAACGTTATCGGCAGATAACCGCACCGATAAATCAGGCTGGAAGCGTTTTTCCATGAAATCAAAAAACTGCTCACTGGCATGCTGAGCCATACCCTGGCCTTCCATTTCGCGTACTAAATCTCGCTTACGTTCGTCCAGTTCACCAATTACATCGGTAAAATCTGTAATGATGCGCTCACTAAATTCAAAAGCATCTAGTAAATCGTATACTTCCCCATGCTCTAAAAAGCTTTCAAGGGCATTTCGAACATTTCGAGTATTACGGTGGCGAGCAACCTGTTGAGAACGCTGGCCATCCATGAAGGGCTCAACAAATTGTCTGCCCCAACGGCTAAAGCTAAAACTGGATTGTAAGGTAGCTTCGTCCACCTGCTTTTCAATCCAGCCATGTTCGATCATGGTATTGAGTAGCCAAGACGCTAATTCTTTGTGACTTTTAAAGCGCCTTTCTTCATCATCGCTGTCATCCTGAATCACAGGGGCACGCACTAACGCTTCTGAGAAAATATTAAGCAAACTCTCACGGCTTAAAGCTTGCCCGTAATCGCTGGAGCCAGCATGGGAGCTGGAGAAAAGCTGTTTATACAGTTCCTTAAGACACTCCACCATTTGTTCACGATACTTGCTGGTGAGGGGGCGAAAAAACTGCACACGTTCCTGTTCAAAAAACATACTATTTAGCGTGCCAAAGAATAAAATAAAAGCCCACCACTTTACCCGAAAACCACTCTAGCGGGAATGCTTGTAAACAGGCATAAGGTGAATTTTGCACAGATAGCTGTTCAAATAATGAACGGCGGCTGAAATTAACTTATTGCAAGTGAAAGCAGCAAGTATTTTGTGCTTTTTAGAAAGGTTACACTTTAGCCCGCATTAACTTGGCAAGCCAAATTAGGCGGTGTAATTCGCAAAATGAAGCTTATCAGGGTAAAGTAGCTGGGCGTTTTAATGCTAGAAACGCTGTTATTTGTCTCCTTTCAATTAAGATTTTTCCCATGAAAGCTTTATTATTAATTGTTCACGGTAGCCGTAAAGCCAGTTCTACTGCTGAAATAGCGACACTGGCCAAAAAGGTCGCCGCCATGCCCAGTTCATTTGAACATGTACGCCACTGTTTTCTTGAATTGGCTACACCGAAAATGGCCTCCAGCATAGACGAGCTGACTCAACTAGGCTGTAACGACATAACCCTCATGCCCTACTTTCTTGCCGAAGGCTCTCATGTTGCGGATGATTTACCCAAGCTTTTAAGCCAAGCACAACATAATCACCCAACTATCCACTTCACATTAATGGAGCATTTTGGCGCCTCCCAAAAGATGCCCTCGTGGATTTTAGAATACGTCAACCAGTCCTAACCTGATCCTCTAACGCTTTTTTCATATAGCGCTTAAAAGCCAATTGAGCCTGAGTTTGCCACTGACTTTTTTTATACATTAAATACAATTTTTTACGGGGCAGATTGCGCTCACATAACACAGCCTTAAATTCACCGCTTGTTAATTCTTTGTGTGTGGCAATATCCAATAACATCCCTATGCCCATACCGGATTTTACGGCTTGATAAACTCCCTCAATATCATCACAACTATGATGATCAAGATTTTGCCAAGACAGCTTCTCCTTTTTAAAAAAGCGTTTTAAGGCTTGCGATTGCTGTTGGGACGTTTGAGTTATTAATTTTGTATTCCCTAAATCTGAAAAACTCTGTGGTGTACCGTTATTTAACAGATACTCTTTAGTAGCACATGCTACTAATTGGGTATCCATTAATGGTATGGCCACCACATGGCTATGATCAGTGAGTTTTCCTAAACGAAAAGCAAAGTCTAAGTTTTCATTGTGCATATCTTCAAACTGGTCACTGAAGCGAATGTCAAAATTAATTTTTGGATATTGCTTTGCAAAACTTGATAACGCATCAAATACATTAGAGCGGGCCAATGCTTTAGACAAGGTGACACACAAAGTACCTGCCACGGCCTCGTGTTCAGCTAACAACTCATCTTCAGCTTGATTGATAGCCGCTAAAATACTTTTACATTTTGGATAAAATTGCCTACCCGCTTGAGTGATATCCAGTCTCTTATGAGAACGATGAAACAATTGTACATTTAAGCTTTCTTCTAGTTTAGATATTTGTTTGCTCAAAGCCGCCGGGGAATAATGCAACTTGGCAGCTGCTTGTATCAAACTGCCAGTTTCCACTACTTCTACAAATACTTGGTAACTCACAATTCTGCTCATATAAATAACCTTTAAAACTGGATTTTAACCCAACTAAGCCAACACAATAGAATTCCAAAAAGTTATTCTAAGATTAACCATTAACTACTTTAAGTTAATCAATGGATTTTTTATAGTGCCCTTGCATTGTTATTCACACTCAAACTTAGGAGCTAAAATGATTAAACTTGCCCAGCGCTCTATCGCCATTAATACCTCAGCTGAAAATTTATTTAAATTCGTCAGTAATATGGAGAATTATAAAACCTGGTTTCCAGGCGTCATTGACATTCGATCATTCAACGACCTAGCTCATGGCACAAAAGGAAAACAGTACAAAGAAGTGCTGTTAATGCCCGATGGAGAATCAGAACTTATTATCAGCGTTGTAAGCAGCACTCAAAATCAATTTTTTCAAACCCACGGAGACTTGGCTGAAATATTGCCACAAATGACCATAGAGCTTAAAGAGTCAGCTGAAAAAGTTTGTGATATTAACTTGCAGTATCACAGCCGAAATTCGGCTTTGAATAAAAATAGTGATTTAATTTCCATCCTACAAAATGATTTAACTGCCAGGTCACACACAGCACTTACGACTTTAAAAAGAATAATGGAGGGTAATAAAAAAGCCTGATATAGACATCTATTTATGCTTCAACTTACATGGCTTTGATTAATTAGACAAAGCAAAATCATCAGAGTTAAAGCGCTCTTTCAGCGGTCACCATAAAGCTTAGCAATATGCTCTTATTAGGGCATATGACTATTAAGCTCACCGCGTAATAATAAAATTCCTACGCCTGGAATTAATGCAATGGCCACATCGGGTCCAAATGGAAAAAGTGAAAGTTCAAATTTAAGCCCATAAAACAACAAAATTGCCCCTTCTAAAAGACTGCCATAGGCCAAAACAGGAATAATATTTTTGTAGAAGAAGGGTTTCCAAGCGGCCAATAAAAGGAAGGCCCCTACAATACCAAATGCCCCTGATGCCATTCTCATCCAATAATTAAGCATAACATCATTTGGAATCTCGCCACTGCCACCAAACTTCTCTAGGTGTTCAGTAGCCCAATCCCATGGCAAAAAAGCACCTACAATCGTTAACCCCCAGCCAAGCCCAGCCCCTAAAAGCAGTAACCGTAGTAAATTAAACTTAGTCATTATGATATTCCTTCAGCCATTTACCGTGTGAATGGGCGACCCCTTTATCCACACATTCACTTTTTTAAACGACAATGATCCGCCACTTAAATGTGAGTTCTTTATGATTTCATGAACAGTAATACAAGCATGATAAAACTTTAGCTAAGATCGCAACCAGCCTAGCGGCGACCTTAGAGAGTGTTTTATTTCTCCTGTGTCACCTCCGCTTTAAAGCCATCACCCACCTCATACCAATTTATATTACGGGTGGCCACCATCACCACTGCCAGCACGATAAATACCAAGAGTGAACCCATTAACAACGCAAAGTCTTCGGCACTTACGATGATGTACAGTGTGAAATACAAAAGCACCAACAAGGCTGCGAACATGCCTGCTGTCTTAGCATGGCGCAGCACATACACAAGATAAAAACTAATTAATGAAGCGCATGCTAACGCTGCAATAAGATAAGACAACATAAAATTAATATGCTCAGACAGCGACATAAGCAATAGATAAAACAAGGCGATGGCTAGACCCACCAACCCGTATTGCACTGGGTGAATAGGCAACTTTTTTAATATTTCAAAAATAAAGAATGCCACAAATACCAAACCAATAAATAAGAAACCGTATTTTAGCGATCTCTCAGACTGTAAATACACGTCCACAGGTTCAATAAACTCCACACCAAAACCACCAGCTAATAGCGCTTTACAATTTCCCTGTTCACAGGCAGATACATTTTTCTCAATATTGCTGGCAAAGGCACTCACTTGCCACTGAGCATCAAAACCCTCACTACTCACCGTGCGCGACAAAGGCAAAAAGTCTCCGTAGAACTTAGGGTGTGGCCATGGAGAGGTTAGCGATAATTGATAATCTAGGGCACTGGGGAAAAACTGAATGCGGTCCATACCGCGTAAACTTAACTTAAGTGAGAATGGTAAATCCTGCACACCGTCATTCACTCCGGTTAGAGCATTGACAACTTCTAAAGGTAATTGGGCATGGATACCCTTATCCATAAAAGTCAGTTGACTACCCGCTTTAAATTCAAACTCTTTCTTACCCAAGTTCAAAATAGGGACACTATTAATGCCCCGTGCATCACTGACGGCTAAAGAAAAATAAGGCTGGGAAAAGACTAGCTGAGCCTTCTCATGAGGCAAAGCGACATTGGTTTTTTCTAAAATATTAGCTTTAGAGAATTGCCCTGATAAATTTAACTCCCCTGAATAAACCGGCAATTTATAAATCCCCTGATAACGAATATCAGTGGCGATACTGGCCTGAAGTTTTGTGGTATCAGGTAATATATAACGAGCTCCGTTACGCTTATGGTGGCGCACAATTTTAGTTTTGCCATTCTCAGACCACTCCTGGCTATCCCACTTTAGGGTATAAGGCACCACTAGAATGGGGCCAAATACAGTCTGCGCACCGGTCCAACTTTTGGCTACCGATGCTTTGGCACTGCTTTTATAATGTTGGCGCTCGCCTATGGTGCCCGAGACACTGGCCAACACCACCAAAAGTATGATGGCAATGACGGTGATGACACCACCCTTAATCAATAACGTTTTATTCATGGCTTAGGCCTTCAAAGTTAGAAGCCTTAAGGTTATTCCACTGCCATGTGCTTAGAATGTGTTTAGTGTGTACTTTATGTGGGCAGAGGGCGTTATCGCATCAATTTGCTTACACAAGCACCTTCGGCAAGATAATTGTCACTTCACTGCCTATCGATGAAAGATTTTCAAGCGTGATGACGCCACCATGTAATTCAATGGCCCGCTTGGCGAAGGTTAACCCTAAACCCGAGCTGCGCTTTCCTGTATCGGGTCTTGGTAAGGAATAAAAGCGCTCAAAAATACGTTCACGGGCATATTCAGGAATACCAGGGCCTTGGTCTTGTATTTGTATTTGAATGTTATTGCTATTCTCTAAAGCTGACATTGCGATAATAATTTCACCATTTATAGGCGAAAACTCTAGGGCATTTCCTATAAGGTTATCCATGACCTGTTGCAAAATAAAATCATTACCTTGTACCCATAGCTTTTCTGTTGCGTGAAAAGTGATCGATATGTTTTTCTGATGCGCTTCAATTGTTTTCTGCATGATCACTTTTTGGACTAAATCATTCACATTGACAGCCTCAACCTGTTCTAAGTTGGCCAGATTTTCAATGCGCGCCACTTCTAACATACGTTGGATAAACCCATTAAGACGTTTGCTTTCGAGTTGAATATTACCGCTAAATTTTTCTATGTCTTGCGCTGGCATTTGCGGGGTAATCAGTTCAGCTGCGCCCATAATGGCCGAGAGTGGACTTTTCATTTCATGGGTCATGGTTAATAAATACTCTTCTACATATTCTTTGCCAGCCAGCTCTTGGCGCATGGTTTTCATGGCTAATGCCAAGGTATTTAGTTCTAATTCACCCATGACAGGTGGTTCAAGCATCTCTCCCCCTGTGAGTTTTTTCGCATAGCTTACCAACTGACGAATAGAGCCAGTTAACCAATAAGACAACACACCACCGACCAATAACGACAATAACAACAGCAACGCTCCCCAGTATTTTAAATTATTATCAATTAAGGCGAAGAAGGGACGAAGAGATTGATTTTTTTTGGCTAATGTCAGCACACCAATGATTTCTTTTTCTACCATCACTGGTGCCGCCACATACATCACAGAGCTGCTTTCATCATTAGGGTCCTCCCAAGTACTGCGTGCTCCGTATTCCCCTTTAAGGGTTAAATACACATCATTCCACTGAGAATAGTCTTGCCCTAACGCTTTATGTTCAGAGTCGAAAATCACTATGCCTTGCTTGTCAGTAATATAAATGCGGGTACTGGTGCTTTCTTTTTTAACACCAAAAATAGTGGCCTGATATTGGCGTTTAATAAAAGCCTCTACGTGTTTGGTAAATTCTTTTTTGACCGTGGCATCTTGTAATACTGGTCCAGCAAATTCGGCCAACAGATTAGCCGATTCCACTAACGATTCTTCAGTAACTTGGCGTATGGTGGGTTTCACTTGGGAAGAGACTACATTAAAGCCCCAATAAGCCGCCACGCCAATTAACGTGAAGTACACCAAAAACACTCGCACACTTAAATTAATTGAAGGCATTAACAGTCACCCAAGCTATAACCAATGCCTCGGTGAGTTTTGATTATTTCAGTATTGGCATCGATGGATTTCAGTTTCGCTCTGAGGGTTTTAATATGGGTATCCACCACTCTGTCTGCACTGCTATCCGGTTCGCTCCATACTTTTACCAATAACTCTTCGCGGGAGTACACGCGCTTAGGGTGTTCAATGAGCACCTCAAGAATACCAAACTCATAACGCGTCACATCTACAGTCTCCCCTGAAAACTGCACAATACGAGAAGTCACATCGACACTTAATTGCCCCACTTTTTTAAGAGCCTGACCGGATTCAGCAGCTACAGTTAGCTGAGTGCGACGCAAATTAGCCTTCACCCTAGCCACCAGCTCTCTGGGACTAAAAGGTTTACAAATATAGTCATCAGCCCCTAGTTCAAGGCCAACTACGCGGTCAATTTCATCGGAGCGAGCGCTTAGAAATAAAATAGGTAAATCTGATAAGGTTCTTAATTTTCGACACACTTCAAAGCCATCCATATCGGGTAAACCAATATCGAGAATCACTAAATCGGGTGTTTGGTTTGAGAAGGCCCTTAAGGCCTCTTGTCCACTGGCACTCCAATCCACTTCAAAACTGGCAGCTTTTAAAGCATATTGAATGTTGTCGGCAATGCTGGGTTCATCTTCCACCAACAATATTCGGGCATTGGCTTTCATAAGTTACTCTTATCAACAAACATGCATGGATTTTAAATAGGTATATTATACTGTCAAAAATAATGAATAGGGCAAACTCGCCCCTGTCTTTGATCTATTGCCCATAAACTGAGAACTCATGTACTTTCCAATACTGGCTATTTTAGCCTGCGTACCTGCCCTTATGTGGCCAGAAGCTCTAACAGACTTAAAAATCGCCATTGTTCCCATGCTAGGCTTAATTATGTTTAGCATGGGGCTAACACAAACCCGTGACGATTTTTTAAGGGTGTTGCGCAGCCCGAAAGGAATTGGGCTCGGTTTATTTTTACAATACAGCGTGATGCCTTTCTTAGCATTTTTAATTAGCCAAATATTGAACCTAGAACCTGAGCTGATGGTGGGACTCATAATAGTGGGCTGCTGCGCGGGTGGCACCGCCAGTAATGTCATGACCTTTTTAGCTAAGGGAAATGTGGCGCTATCAATCACGCTAACTCTTACTTCTACAGTAATAGGTGTCTTTGTTACGCCGTTATTAATTCAATTTTACGCAGGTCACATAGTCGAGATTGCCATACTGCCCATGCTACTAACCATTTGTAAAATTGTATTATTACCTGTGATTGCCGGTACATTAATACAATTTTGGTTTAGTAGCTGGGTAAAAAAAATAGATCACTTACTACCACACGTGGCAACACTACTCATTGTATTCATCATTGCCATTGTCATGGCATTAAATGCCAATAAATTTTCGCAAGTGAGTGTCTCTCTATTATTGGCCATTGCCTTGCACAATGGCTTAGGTTTGCTCATGGGTTATTGGGCAGCGCGCTTATGTGGATTTTCACAAAAAGATATTAAAGCTATTGCCATTGAGGTGGGTATGCAGAATTCAGGGTTAGGGGTGGCGCTGGCTATTAAATACTTCACACCACTAACCGCTTTGCCCGGGGCACTATTTAGTATTTGGCATAATATAAGCGGCTCATTGCTGGCCGCTTTTTGGATTAGACATTCGCTTAAAACAACAGATCAATACACCGACAATTAAACTAGTGCCCGGCAATGCTGCTGGTACCGGGTTTAAAGCGAACGATGTGAAACGGGGCGTGCTGGCGAATGTGATCTTGAGATTTCATAATGACTTCGTGCAGCGCGCTATTGGTTAAGTATAACCAACCATCAGGGCCAAAACTAAAGCCATCAGGCCAGCGTAAAATATCATCTTGAATAAGGGTTTGTAGTTGGCCGTTTGCATCAATTCGATCAATGGAAGATTGATCTGCATTGCTTATATAAATATTATCGGCTAAATCTGTTGTGATGCCGTCACTGGCAGTTTTGGCAGCAAAGTCTTCTACCCTTTTTGACAATTGCTCAGGGGTTAATGCTTTATTTAATAGATCCTTGGTTTTAATTCGAAACATTCTTTGATGAGCGGTGGCGCCGTAATATAACCATTCACCACTTCGCCCCAGTGCGATGGAATCAATATTAGGGCGAATGGCAAACACACCAAACTTCAACATAAGCTGCCCTTGTACCACGGGCGTAAATCGTTGCGCCATGACAGAAACATCCTGAACCAATACTTCGCGGCTTTGTTTGTTTAATACGTCGTAAATAATCACTGACGGCTTCTTACGTATAATGCTGGCATTGGCAATGTAAATGTATTGCCCACTGGCATCCACTTGAAAATCGTTTAGGTGTGAGCCAATGCCTGCCAAACTGGTGGGAAAATCATACTGGTGCACTAACTTGTTTGAGCTTAAATCAAAAGCAAACAGTCTGGGTTGACCCAACCCATGGTTGGCATGATCGAGTACCCACAGTCTATTTTGCTGATCGATACGTATGCCTTGCGGGGCATCAAAATACACATCTAGGCTTTCACCATTATCATTCAACCCGGTATTAAACGCTTTATTGGGATAGGGCAGCGCCTGATTATTTTGCCATTTAGCCACATGTATTTCAGGGCTGGCTTCTGGGTGAAAGGTAAAAAATATTTCTCCCTGTGAAGAGACCGCCATATTGCCCGGCGGCATATCCAGCTCAGCCACTACTTCTAATGATGACGCTGGCATAATGGGTGATGTGGTAATATCGGGCATGTGTTCACTGCCACCATAAATAAAATGCACCGTGATGAGAGCTAAGGCGATAACGGCTAAAAGAACACTGAATAGTTTTAGCGGTATTATTTTTATTATATTTTTCGCGATCATGATTAGGCCTAACTATAAAAGTAAAAATAACCCTAACCAACTGGCCATTAAATAGCTACTTGTGTTCATTGGTGTTGTAAGCCAACTTTTACGTACTTTAAGCCTTTATACGGCTCTTTTGCCTAACGCATCTGCTAGGCACTTCACTGCATTAGAATTTAAAAACATAACAATGGCTAAGTGAGTAGCAATGCCAGCTAATAAAGGTTTACATTAGAAGTTTTTAATTCCCATGCGCCTAACGATACCGCTTCAGTACCAATAATCCCAAAACATCCCGAATACGAAAAAAACGCCTCTGTTTGAAATAACGTTTAAAATCTTTGTTACCAGGCATAGGGTAATAATCATCGGCTTCTTCTGGGTGAATGGTGTGCAATTGCGGATTCTCACCCGCCAACAAGCGCCTTACCACCCGACCAATTAATTTGGCACCTATCACCGCGGTGTACATTAAAACCGTTTCTTGGGTGGCTTGCTCCTTTAGTGCAAATGAGCGGCGTGCCAACACTGTGCCTGTGTCAATGCCCTCGTCAATCCAGTGCACGGTTACGCCGCCGCGATCACTACCGTTACTTAAGACCCAAAAATAGGCCATGGCCCCTTTGTATTCCGGCAACCAACCAGGGTGAACATTAAGCACACCAAGTTTAGGCGAAGTAATTATTTCTTTTTTAAGAATTTGTGAAAAATAAGCTGAGATTAAAAGATCAGGGTTTAAATCTTTAATAAATTGCTGACATTCAAGGTCATTTATATTCCCACAGTGAAAAACGGGAATACTTTTATCCTTGGCGATTTTCCAAGCAGGTTTAATACGTTTTGATAAAAAAGGAAAAATGAACGTCAGTAAATACCCAAAGGCTTGAATACAACGTTGCCAAAATAATAAACCCGCAAAACGCCAACCTACTTTTTTCAAATGCTGTTTAATTTTGGCACGGCCACGCAAAGACAATTTTAATGGCTGGGCCTTAACCACGCCCACAATATTGATCTCTGGCATGTTAAGCAGCTTATTCATAATCAGGGCGCTGCCTAAATGCCCTGAGGAATAGAGTACCACTACATCCATTTTTTTTTGTGTATTACTCTTTGGCAACCCATTCACCTGAATTTTTAATTAACAATGTTTGCCAAAGTACCATATAAAGCTTGTTGCTAAAGAGTGGTAAAGTCACGCTCTGGCATGAATGAGATGTAGAACCATTCAAATGTTCGATCATAGATTAGGACATTACACCGCTCTAAACCGGATTATCAATATCAACAAACTCAACGTCTAAAGCAAACTCATCTGCTAAATGCTCCCCTAATGCTTTAGCACCGTAACGTTCGGTGGCATGATGGCCAGCGGCATAATAATGGGTGCCTGATTCGCGGGCATTGTGGACACTGGGTTCATTAATCTCCCCCGTCAAGTAGGCATCAATTCCCTGATTGATGGCATAGTTCATGTAGGACTGGGCTCCCCCCGTACACCAAGCAATGCTGTTGATGATGTCGTCTTCTTCCCCTATGTGTTGTGGTGGGCGATTTAAGCGCAATGCAATATGCTCGCTTAATTGCTTGGCCGTCATGGGTTGTTGTAGTCGCCCTATGCAACCGGGCACCGTATTATCGTTCGGATCAATGGGGCCTGTGATTTCAAAATCTAATACATGGGCCAGTTGCACATTATTACCCCATTTAACATGGCTATCTAATGGCAAGTGGTAAGCCAGCAAACTAATGTCGTGTTTTAACAAAGCTTGAATACGTTGCTTCTTAATGCCCACAATGGCATCAGGTTCGCCTTTCCAGAAAAAACCATGGTGAACTAATATGGCATCGGCTTGCTTTTCTATGGCCACGTCTATTAACTGCTGGCAGGCTGTCACACCTGTAATGATACGTTTTACTTCTGGCTTGCCCTCTATTTGCAAGCCATTAGGGCAATAATCACGAAACTTTTCTATTTGCAGTTGCGTATTTAAGTAATTGGTCAGTTCGTGAAGCTTCATATCCTGTCACCATTTGCGTAAACTTTGCCTATTTTTAATTATTTAGAATCAAGAGTCTTTAAAATCATGCAAAAACCTGGTTTTTTTTCCTGGTCTATTCTAATGGGATTGGTCATCGCAAGCTTAGCCTTGCATTTTGTGCCCAATTCTAACCAGCAAATTGCCAATCACGTTGCCAATGTTGCACCTCATTCTTACGCTCCTGCTGTGAACATTGCAGCCCCTGCGGTGGTGAATATTTACACCAGTAAAACCGTGCGGGCCCAAAGCCACCCTTTGTTTAACACCCCTTATTTTAATCGGTTCATCGACCGCGCCAAAATCCCTAAAAACCGTATAAAAAATAGCTTAGGGTCAGGGGTCATCATTGGGAAAGAGGGCTTAGTGATCACCAATTATCATGTCATACATGGGGCAGATGAAATATTAGTGGCCTTGCAGGATGGTCGCACCAGTAACGCGGTGGTCATAGGCCGAGACAGCGAAACTGACATTGCCTTGTTAAAGATTGAATTAGAAGATGTGCCCGTTATTCATTTTGCCCGCAACCCATTTATGCAAGTGGGCGATGTAACTCTGGCCATTGGCAACCCCTATGGCGTGGGGCAAACCGTAACCATGGGCATTGTCAGCGCCACGGGACGAAATCAATTGGGCATTAGCACTTATGAAGACTTCATCCAAACCGACGCAGCGGTTAATCCAGGTAACTCCGGAGGCGCATTAGTGAATGCATCAGGTGAATTAGTCGGCATCAACACGGCCATTTACAGTAAGTCAGGGGGAAACCAAGGAATTGGCTTTGCCATTCCTCTTAATCATGCCCTTTCGGTGGTGGATGATTTACTGCGCTATGGCCAAGTTGTGCGAGGTTGGTTGGGCCTAGAAACACAAGAGCTTAGCAAAAAACTTAAAGAGGTCTTTGGCCTACCTGAACAACTCACCGGCCAAGTGGTGGTAGGCGTTGCTGCAAATGGACCGGCTGAAAAGGCCGGCCTTAAAGAAGGGGATATTGTCACTCACTATAATGGCCAAAAAGCCAACAAAGGCACAGATACCATGCGCCAAATTGCCGATTTAATGCCTGGGGATAAAATTAGCTTAGGGGTTATTCGCGGCGGCCAACAAATAGAAATTCAAGCCACTCTTGGGCTTCGTAAAGTTAAACCACAAGATAAGGTCATTCTTGAAAATCAATGATCACTGCTCGTTAACCGCCCCTTTTGGGGCTGATTAAGCCAGCCTTTTAAACTTTACTATTGTAAGCGAAAGCCCACTTTAATGGTCACCTGCCAGTGGGCAATTTTACCATCTTGTATATGCCCACGTGTATCGATCACTTCAAACCAGTCCATGTTTTTAATGGTTTTGCCCGCTTTGGCAATGGCGTTATTAACCGCCCCTTCCATATCAATGGCCGAACTACCCGTTAACTCTACTTTTTTATAAACATGATCACTCATAAATCACCTATCTAAACGTTCAATTATTGGGCATTTTTTTATAGCTTAGATCATATGTTGAACTTTATTAAGAAAGGCGTATTTTTACTGCCCTTTCCTTTCGCTACACTTTCTTTCACTAAACTTCTTTCACTGACTAATGCTTTCAATGATAAATGTAAATTTTAAATGTTTTATCTGTGGCCGAGGGATTACCGAGAAGGCTGAAGGGTATTGATAAGCAAATTAATAATTAACATAAATTAAGTGATGCTGCATTTGAAAGTCGTGTAAAATAACTGGCGACCACTAGCTCGCCATTCACCTGATCATCCAATACCTCTCTTATTCACTTGCCCTAGAATTTTTTCGATCATGTCATTTTCATCAATGGGCTTTGAGATATGGGCATTCATACCCATTTTCATGCAATGCTCTATATCTGTGCTCATGGCATTGGCGGTTATGGCGATGATGGGTAAATTTTCATATTGGCTATTTTTTCTAATTTCTCTCGTCGCTTCATACCCATCCATTTCTGGCATTTGAATGTCCATTAATATGACATCAAACATTTTTTCTTGTTTTAAAATATCCAGTACCTCTAGGCCATTACTGGCAACACTGGCACTGGCCCCTGCACCGTCTAACATTTCCATGGCAATCATCTGATTAATTTCTATGTCTTCGGCCAATAATACTCGCACGCCCTTAAGGGGCATGCTCATTTCAGGCTCCTTGTGACTGCGCGCATCCTCAGCCACAATCGCCGGTTCGGTGTCTGAATCTATTTCTAGAAAATCAATGTCATGCCGATGAATATAGCTTTGCTTTTCCATACACTTAAAAGTTAAATGAACATCAAAACAACTGCCTTCATTTTCAATGCTTTGCAAACTAATGCCTCCCCCCATTAATTCAGCCAACTGTTTACTAATCGCAAGCCCTAGCCCACTGCCGCCAAATTTACGGCTGGTTGAACTATCCGCCTGACGAAAAGATTCAAACAAATATTCCTGCTGTTCTTGTGGAATGCCTATACCGGTATCACTGATGCTAAATAGCAATTTAATTTTATTATCTTCAGGCCCTTCTATGAGCGTTAATTTAAGCGTCACCTCACCTTGAAATGTAAATTTGAAAGCGTTACTGCATAAATTCAATAAAATCTGTTCAAGCCTCAACGGATCACCCACTAATATATTGGGTACCTTTTCAGGTAGCTTAACTTTAAATTTGATATTTTTATCCAGTGCTTGAGTTGAAAATATGGCATGGATTTTTCTTAATAAATGCGGCAGTTCAAATTCAATTTCTTCAAGGTCAAGTTTACCTGACTCTATTTTAGAGTAATCAAGAGTATGATTAACAAGCGATAGCAAGGTATCTGATGATAACTGTACTTTTTTTAAATACCGTTCTTGTAAAGGCAATAAAGGGGTTTTCAAGCATAAGTTAACCAACCCAACAATAGCATTTAGAGGGGTTCGAATTTCATGGCTCATATTGGCGGTAAAGTTTGACTTAGCTTTATTGGCCATCTCAGCGATTTTCTTGGCTTGTAATAAATCTTGAGTTTTCTTTAAAACCTCTTTACGAATATTATGAGTATTGCCCGTAATAATGAGTATCAGGCATTGCAGCATGGCTGCCATAAAAAAACCTAACGTTAAAATTGCCCAGCTATTCCAATCTTTAGAAGCCAAGTAATAATCAGTATTGGCGTAAAACTCCACATCATATATTCGCTCACCAAATTTCATTTTTTCATGTATAGAATCAAAGCTTATTAGAGGTTTTTGAAGGGAGTCTAATAACGATTTAGGGTTATGAGGGTCCGTCACATCTTTTATTTTAATGCCAAAATTTAATTTTTCAGCATCATTTACCACACGCCCTAAAATACCACTTACCCTAAATACTCCGCTTACATATCCTTTAAATTCGTTATCTATGCTGGTCACTGGTAAATATAAAATAACCGCTTTCTCATCACCGGTTTCTTGAACTAATGTAATTGGTGCTGTTGCAATGGCATTATCTTCCTTTCGAGCTTTTAACAAAGCATTTAAACGGTCGGGGTTGGCGGCTAAATTAAGGCCAAATGCACGCTTATTATTCTCAAATGGATAAATATACAATACCGGGTAATATTCTTCTCTCACCAAGGCTTGCCGCAAGCTGCCATTACTGGAGAACTCGGTGAAGGTAAAACCTTTAAAGCCCAAATTTCTTATTTCATTTTCGTACTTTGCTCTGTCATCTCTTGCCACAACCTCAGTCCAACCAACCCCCTGAAAGACTGAATCATTGGCCAGTAGTATTCGAGAAAATTCATAAAATTCAACTCTGCTGACGAAATTGGAACTCCTATAAAACGCTAAATAAGAATTTAATTTATTCCTTGAACTGGCTAATCGATCTTCAATGATGATAAAAAAGCGTTTAGAGTTCCCTTGTATTTCATTGAGTATATTTTGATAACGAGACTCCGTTGAAATATAAAAGAGCGTCATCACCCCAATAAATATCAAAAATGAGGGCAGTATGACATGCGCTTTGCGCTCTATTCCTAATTCCTCATGGGGAGAGAAAAGCGAAATAATTAAGGGTGTGACAAGCCAAATACCAATAGTGTCCCCCACCCACCACGTTAGCCAGCTAAAGACTAGATTATCGGCGTTAATAAACCCCTGACTAAAAAGCGCAGTCACCCCCACCGAGGCCGAAACGAAACAACTTAAGGGAGCGATAATGAGGACAAAACGAATGATGTCTTTAGGGGAGTCTATATGGGAGTAGTGACCAAGCAGTTTCTTAAATAAATACACCCCTGCTCGAGCCTGAAACATGGCGCCACAGCCAATAATTAAACTGGGCATCACCATGGCCCATTCAATATGTGAACTGCCTTGACTGGCCACTCCAAGGTTAATAAAGAACGAGCCAACTCCAACACCCAATAGACTGCTGTAGCGCCCCATTAACAGCACACAGCCCAAGGCCAATCCAGAAGCAGGCCAGACAGCTGACGCAAAGCCTGGGGATATGGCTAACAATAAGCCCAATTGACCGGCTAGGTAATACCCCGCAGCTGCTATGAGAAAATGGCGAAAAAATAAGAACATAATGTCCTTTTAGAAACGACTAAATATAAATAAGTGTAGCTGAGGTTTGACAAGTAAAAGGCCCTTGCAGGGCCTCTTTAAGTTTGAATTACACAGGCATTAATGGCCTACCACTTTATTCGTAAAGGTAAAGCGGGCCTGAAGTCATGCGCCCTCGCTTCACGATGGTGATCAAACTCCAATTCAAGCAGGGTTTCAGGGTGATTAAGCACACTGAAATTGGCTAATTGATTGGCCTTTTCCCAAGCATCAGAAGGGGCCCCGCTGAGGGGCTGAAACACACGAGTATGAGTTAAATACTGTAAGGGTACATCATGATGGATCGGCTCTTTTTGTTTGGCTGGATTAGCGGGGCCTAAGAAGCTAATGAAAAACCACATGGGCTCACAATAAGGGGCTATTGCCACTTCTACGCAATTAGGCGCGGGAAAAAACACCGGCTTATATTGCCAGCTTTTAAAATTCGGTTTTTGCTGTGTTTCGTGGTTTGGCTTAAAACAAAATCCAAAAGCGCTGGCATCGTTTAAAAATGAACAACGCTCGTATAAACCTGTGTTAGCGGTCACATCACTTTTGGCTTCTGTGGCATCTTCTAAGTACAAAAGCTCTAAAAAAACATTATGGAAAAAAAAGCGTCTATTGGCGGTTCCCTGACCTGGATGCACGTTAGAACTTGCTTCAATTAAACCGAAGTCAATTAATTCGCGTGCTTCAGGAGCACCTTTACTAACACAAATAAAAATGTGATCCAATTCCATCTGGTAATTCCTTTTTCTGAACTTGCTTAATGCGCACTTTTTAAGTCGGTGCTATTTAATGATTTTTAATTCTGGCCAAATTTCAAGCCAGCCTTTGGCATAAACCCGTTGTAAAAATACCGACTTAGCACGCTTAGGGTTATGGGTAATTAAGCCCTTAAATAATGATTCAGTGCCAAAGGGCGCCACTACTTTTATGTCTTTATTAGGGGTAATACTTACCGCAATAGCCGTTTCTTTTTCTGGCCAAAACGACATGGCATCGCCAATATCAAGGTAGGCTCTGTCGTTATTCTTTAAATGCATGTGCGCTTGATTTTTCACTTGCCAAGGCACACTGCCATCTAAGCCTTGTAATTCTTTTAAAGCTTTTTTAGCAAGGGTATTGTCTTTATCGTTGGCATCAAAAAATACCACATCCACATCATTTAACGGCGTAGGTGTGGGTTTTTCATGTAATGCATCCCATACCATATTGCGCACAAAGCCTGCGGCAATATAAGCATCTTTCAAGTCTATTGTTGCCAGTAACTTTAATATTCTTAGGCGCTGTGAGTCTTGCAATAATAAATCTGGAATGCTTTGCATGAATGTACACACTTAACCGTTAGGCTGGGTCTTTTTTCACTTTCACATGATTATTGATGTCGCGACTGCTGCGAATGAGCTCATCGCTGGCCAAGTTATTTTCAGATTTGGCTAAGCGGTCATAAAGCAAAACATTCACTGTGGCGGCTAAATTCATACAGCCCACCGTGGGCACATAAACCACAGCATGGGCTTTATCCACCACTTTTTGCTCGATGGTGCCATCTTCTGGGCCAAAGATATAAATGGCCTTATCAGGATGCACAAATTCAGGTAAAGGGGTGGCGCCGACTACTAACTCCACACACACCACTTTCATGTCACTGTCGATGGCTTCCCCTTCTAAGGCATCTAATAGGGAGTCCACACCCGTTAAGGGAATCTTGGAACTGGAATTATGGGTGTCGGTGTGGAATTTAGCAGCTTTGGCATAACGTCGGCCGGTATAAAATACTGAGTCCACCTGATAACAGCCAGCTGCACGCATCACCACGCCTACATTGGTTGGACTTTGCGGGTTGGTTAAGCCAATGCTCACATATTTATTTTTCATGATTGTGTATTTTACTGCATTAATTGTATTAATTTTTGCCAATTATAGGGCAATTCCCCCATTATTCTTAACCCTATATTAATTAAAGCTCTCAGGCCTTTGCCCTACTGGTTTTCAAGCCTTATAAAAATATGTACCCTTGGCTCACTTCAGGGAGTCTTATTAGTGAAAAACGCAGCTGTATATATCGGAATTGGCATTATCCGTTTAATTTCTTTTTTGCCGTTATCCATGGCGCAAGCGCTAGGCGCGCTCATTGGTAAAATCATGTGGTACACCAACACTGGCACCGCTAAGGTGGCCAAGAAAAACTTATCTATTTGTTTTCCTGATTACGATGATAAACAGCTCACCCAAGCCACTAAATCTAGCTTAGTGGCGCTGGGGAAAACCTACACAGAGATGGGCATGTCTTGGATGTGGCCCATTCCAAAAGTGCATAAATTAATCACTGAAGTGGAAGGGATTGAGCATTTGCAAAAAGCCTTAAGTGATGAAAATGGCATTATATTAATTGCCCCTCACCACGGTAACTGGGAAATTCTGAATCACTTTTTCCGCCGTCATTTGTTTATGACCGTCATGTATAAACCCGCCAAGATTCCCGCCATGGATAAGTTTATTTTTAAAACACGTAAACGCGTGGACGTGGGTTTAGTGCCAGCCGATCGTAAAGGGGTCATGGCGTTATTTAAAATTCTTAAGAAAAAGGGCGTAATCGCGGTGTTACCAGACCAAGAACCTAGCCCAAGCAGCGGTGTATTTGCCCCCTTCTTTGGGCAAAGTGCTTTAACCGGTAAATTAATTGGTGATTTAGCCAAGAAAACCCCAGCCTTCCTACTGTGTTGCTATGCCATGCGTTTAGACGATGGCAGTTACAAGGTGGTGTTAAAACCTGCTAATGAAGATATTCGTCACGAAGACCCTGTGGTATCTGCCACCGCTTTAAACCAAAGCATTGAACAATGCATTTTAGATTGCCCAGAGCAATACCAGTGGGGTTACAAGCGTTTTCGCTTGCAGCCTGAAGGGCGCTCCAACTTTTATAAATAACGCATCATCAGCCAGTCATTCCCTATATCGATCACGCTTATACTACAAAGGGCCTAATACGGCCCTTTTTTACAATTACGCTTGTCCAAAATTCACATAAAACTCTTTTTTATTTCATTGAAAGCCACATTATTTCTGGCAATATTTGCCTCACATAAACCTTTATCAAACTTTAAAAAATAATAAAAAGTGAGTTCTCATGCCTGGATTTAAAGAGTATCACCAGTACGACGCCCTAGGTTTGGCCGAGCTGGTACGCAACAAAACGGTTACTTCCCAAGAGTTATTAACAGAAGCTATTTCGCGAGCCGAACGCATTAATCCTCATATTAATTCCATTATTAATCCTTTATATGAGCAGGCCCAACAAGCGCATAATAGCTTGCCAGAAGGGATATTCAGTGGGGTGCCGTTTTTACTTAAAGACTTACTGGCTGACATTAAAGGCGTACCCACCAGTAATGGATCAATCGCCTATCAGGGTATCATTCCCCATGAAGATGCCACCTTGGTTAAACGCTTTAAACAAACCGGTGTGAATATCTTTGGTAAAACCAATACGCCAGAATTGGGCTTAATGGGCATTACCGAACCCGAGGCCTTTGGCGCCACCTGTAATCCGTGGAATCCTGGGCACACGGCAGGAGGTTCAAGTGGCGGCAGTGGCGCAGCGGTAGCATCACGCATCGTACCTATGGCCTCTGGGGGCGATGGCGGTGGTTCTATTCGCATTCCTGCGTCTCATTGTGGATTATTTGGCATGAAGCCCACCCGAGCCCGTAACCCTAGTGGCCCAAATTATGGCGAGCACTGGGATGGCGCCACCTGCGAACATGTTTTGTCTTTATCGGTACGCGACAGTGCTGCCATGTTGGATGCCACCCAAGGGGGCGAGGCTGGTAGCCCCTATGTGATTGGCGAGCCTAGTGAAAGTTATTTAGAGGCCCTGCAAACACCCCCTAAGAAGTTACGTATTGGTTTTACCACGCAATCCCCTTACGGTGGCCATGTGGATGCACAGTGCGTTAAAGCCATTGAAAACAGCGTCAAGCTGTTGCAAGAGTTAGGTCATGAAGTGGTAGAACAGCAGCCAAAAGTAGACGGCAATTTATTATTAAATTGCTACCTCACCATGTACTTTGGACACACCGCAGCCGATGCCGCCTACATCGCCAAAACCTTAGGCAAGCAGGCAGCCAACAAACTAGAAGATGGTACGCGCTTCTTGGCCCTTATTGGTGAGTGTTTATCGGCAGGAGATTTTGTCAGTGCTAAACGAGACTGGTTTAAAATTAAACAAGCGGTTGATGTGTTTCATGAAGAATTTGATATTTTCATGACCCCCACCGTGGCGGCCTTGCCGGTTGAAGTGGGCTCACTTGAGATGAGTTCGGGTAAACGTATCCAAACTAAAATTGCCAATGCGTTGGGGTCTTCAGTAGCACGGCTATTTAAAAAAGGCCTTATAGAGCTCACTCAAGAAGAAGCCCGTAAGAATTTAGATAAAACCCCCTTCACACAGTTAGCCAATTTAACCGGCCAACCTGCCATGTCGGTACCACTACACTGGAGCCCTAATGGACTGCCTTGCGGCACCCAGTTTATGGCACCCTTTGGCGACGAATTAACCCTATTCAAATTGGCCGCTCAATTAGAAAAGGCCCAGCCTTGGTTTAATAAAACACCTGATTTAGCCCAAGCTTAATCCAAGATATTAGCGGCTGTTTATTGGTTTGGTGACATCGCAGCTTTATGTTCAACCATGGCGACGAGTTAACCCTATTCAAATTGGCCGTTCAATTAGAAAAGGTTCAGCCTTGGTTTAATAAAATTCCTGATCTAGCCCAAGCTTAAGCTTAGGTATTAATAGCGGTTTATTTGTTTTGTTGAATTAATTATTAGTATTTAACAAAGCAAGTGAAACGCTATTTCTTTAAATACTTAACGCTTTTTTGGGCCGCTATATAGTCCCTAGCCAATGCAACTTCCTGCCATAGCTGCTTAGCCTTTTCAGAATTTTTTTTATAAAATTGATGGCTTAGCATTAAAAAATAGTCTTTGGTTTTCAAAGGCGGCTCTAAACGTTCTACCGCGGTATTTTGTTCGAACTTTAAAAATGCATCTGCTGTTATGGACTGTGCCGCCACTGCCCCAAAGCGATTGGATTTCAATTTTTGGAAATTCTGCTGCGTGGTCTTAGCTTCTTCAACCTTAAAACCCATTTTCTTTAAGTCCCCTATGATGGAGTAACCCGAGTTCGCTCCCACCTTCAAACTACTGCCTGCCAATTTTTTTCCATCCCACGTCATGTCATTAATCCTTAAGGCATAAAAATAGTAACTCATACTGGCTATTCTTAAATCACCATCTGGCTTGCCATTTTTCATGGGGTAGCGGCCATATTGTTCTCGTTCTGTCTTATAAGAGAATATAAAAGCCCCATCGGCTTTACCACTTTTTATGGTCAGCAATACCCGTTTATTAGGTACCCGTATAAAGTGTACGGTATGTCCGAGATTTTTAGCGGCCTTAACGATAATATCCACAGCGATACCCGGTGGATTCGTTAGGGCTGAGCCGTTTCCCATTTGATAGGGTGACACTTCTACATCTGAAAACACCAACTTCAATGTGTCACTGCTGGCTAGGCTAGGCAGTAACAACAAAGTAATCTTCAATAAATTTAACAGTGATTTTTCAGTGCTCTGCCATGTAAAATCAATTTTAAATAAACATAAATTCAAATGCATAACATTTTACCTTTTAATGCTGTTCATATAACTATTTGTAATTTTATTGATTTCGCCTTCTTTTTTAAGGCGCTTAATTACACGATTAAATTTCTCTAAAAAATCTTCAAGGTAAGGGAAGTTCGCCACTTGTTTGGTCACCCCAAGATGACCATATTCATTAGACAGTGAAACCGTTTCAACAATATTTTCTCCATCGTAGTGACCTTGTGCTTGCAACAACTTCAACTCATACAAGATAGACAATCGATCATTTACATAACAATGTAAGTTATTAAACATAAGCCTTTTTAAGTTTGCTAGGGTACCTTTTGAAGATGAAAGTGTAATAAAATTTAAATCTCGCGCTTTATGAATTTTCTCTCCACTAGAAAACCCCAAGTTCTCCCCCACCAGCATGCCTTTAAAATCATCAGGAAAAATAGAAGCAGAGGTTAAGCCAGTGCCCTTTCGACAAAACAGCGTGAGCTCTTCACGTAAAATAGGCAGCGAGTAAGCCATATAGGGTCGCTCATTGAGTCTTTTATAAGGGGGGTATAAAAACGCAATTTCCCCATGGCGCAGCATTCGCAAACCACGTTTCCATGGCAGTACCTTTAACAGTATTTGATAATCGGGTATCTCTTGGTCAACCTTACGAAATATATCAGCATAAATACCTTTTGGAATGGCGTTTTCAACATAGGAATAAGGAGCATATTCATCATCTCCATATAACGTCACCTCTTGGCCATTCGCACCAATAGACAGATAACTTAGCACTAGCCAACACAATATTTTAATAAACATTTAATCACCCATACCTAGCAATAGCTTAGACCAGGAATATGGCTAGTCTAAATTTACGCTCGTTTAAGGTGTGTAATTTTTTAGACTGATGCTTGTCTTAATTTATAACTTAAGGCTATAAAACTTAATCTCTTTACACTGTATGCATGACTCAGCATTAAGTATCAGACCTTCTATGAGTGATTCTTTTGGCTAATGAAATAGCATTATTATCAGGGTCTGTTATTGCCATTTTCTACCAAGTTTACATTTATTTCTGGCGTGATCTGCCTTCCTTTGCTACTCCTACACCATGGTTTTTTAAATACAAGTTTCAGGCAATCTATTTGTCATATATTCAAACTAGTATTTCACCGACTAAAACCACATTTTCGCCAAAAAACAAAAAAGTTTTTACTAGCAAGGAGCTAAAAATGACCGTTAAGAAAGTTGCGTTAGTAACCGGGGGAACAGGTGGTATTGGCAGTGCCATTTGTCGCAGCTTGCACGATGAAGGGTACGATGTTATTGCCGGCTACTATGGAGGAGGAAAACACGAACGGGCCAAACAATGGCAGCAAGAGCAAGGAAAAGAAGGCTATGATTTTGCGTTAGCCTATGGAGACATATCTAATTATGAATCCTGTGAAGAATGTATCAGTGGCATATTGAAAGAATTCGGTCACATTGACATTTTAATCAATAATGCTGGCATCACTCGAGACTGTACATTAAAGCGCATGTCTGCCTCACAATGGGGTGAAGTGATCAGTACCAACCTAACCAGCATTTTTAACACCACACGATTAGTGGTCAATAGCATGCTAGAAAATGGCTTTGGTCGTATTATTAATATTTCATCTGTAAACGCACAAAAGGGTCAGTTTGGGCAGGTGAACTATTCGGCCGCTAAAGCGGGCATTCATGGTTTTACCAAAGCCTTAGCCCAAGAAGTAGCAGGTAAAAACATCACTGTTAATACCGTATCCCCAGGTTACATTGCCACATCCATGATCATGGAAGTGGAAGAGGTCATTCGCGAAAAAATTAAACAAGGTATTCCTGTAGGCCGGTTTGGTACACCAGAGGAAATTGGACGCTTGGTTAGCTTTTTAGCCCATGAAGACTCGGGGTTCATGACAGGCGCTGATTTCTCTGCCAATGGCGGACAACACATGTCTTAAAGCTCTTTTATATTAAGCGCAGTGGTGAACCCATCCATCACTGCGTTGCCTCTGATAACCAATCACTTTAATGGCTTCTATTTTCTTTAGTACACAAATATCCCCATCTATTAAATTCCTCTTTATTATTAACTAAAAAGTATTTATGTCATTTTTTGGCAATGACTGTCTGGGTTTGACCGATACTTTCTGAGCATTCCATGTTGAAATATTTTTCTCTAACAATAAAAAGAACGCATCATGAAAAACATGGCTATTGCAACAATCGTCTCATCTTGTTTATTAATGCAAGGTTGTTTAAATAAAGAAAGAGTGGCCCATATGCCCGAGGCTGAAAATCAGGTCATTACAGAAGATGGCCGTCACTTTGTCACATCAGGAAAAGGCCTTGCTGAAATAAAGAATAAAAATGGACAGCTAGTACTCGACTACATTGATGCAGGATGTGACGCCTACAATGGCATTGTGTCATTTGATTCCCATCTATTGGTGGTATGTGCCGACAGCGCCTTAATCAATGCAAGACATACGTTAATTAGTGCACAACTTGAAGAAAATACTAAACCTGAAATGACTGAGTTACTTGAACTAAGTAATATGTCACTGCCCAATGGCATGACGCTTACCCCTGATAACAACGCTTTACTCATTGCTGACTATCTATTATTAGGGCGCGGAAAGGTGAGTAAGTTTGACTTAATCGTTAATGAAGCCGGCCTTAATGCTCAAATCAATGACTTGAACTACTTAGACATTAAGCAAAATGTGTATTCACCAAATGGCTTAAAGTTTTCAGGAGAAGACTTATACCTCACCGATTTTGACTATACGAGTCTATCCAGTCGAGTCATGAAAATTAGCTTTGATAGCGGCCAGTATTTAAACTCAGAAGTGTTGTATGAAAAGGTCACTATTCTCGATGATTTACTGCCTACTTGTGGCGGTGTATTAACGGGAGATTTCTTAAATGGCCGTTTAGTGTTTATCAATAGTGAAGGCAAGGTGCACCGCTCTGATTATCAAGAGTTCCCAGGGCTGTCTTCCATGATATGGGGGCAAGCCCCCTTATTTGATGACAATACTCTCGTCATCACCGAGCGCGGCATCATTCAAGATAGCATTAGCCCAATTGGCAACCAAATAAGCGCTGTGGATATATCAAATAGCACACTTCAAACCGTTGGGGCTCTCTGCCAATAACCGACCAACTTTTCATACCCGTTGCCGCCAATATTCCTCAATGACGGCAGCTTCTTCATGTCATGGGCAAACGTTTTAAACTGTTTATTCCGCCAGTACACTTCTCGCAAATATGACATTTACCCATGTCATTTAAGTCAATGTATTCCAGCACTCAACCCGATAACGTCTTAACAAACTTAAAAGCTTATGACAGGCCTTTACGTTAAAAATAATAATAAATCTCTCCTTCTCCTACAAAGACATATTATACTTAAGAAGTTATTAACATGATCTATTCTCGCTCCAATATTTTAAGTATCTTTATTTTACTATTTATATGCTCTCAAGCCTCTGCCAAGAGCGCATTGATTGAGCACACTGTCATTGTCGGGCAGTCCATGTCCTCGTTCTATATGTATAATTTATCCGAAGGGGATTTACGCTATAAAAGTGATTATGAAGCGCTATTAATAGAAGCCAACAGCACGCTTATAAGTTATGAAAAAGAAGATGCTTTAGGGGCCAGTGATATCAAGCAAAAATGGCAAGCCTTGCATCCATTGCTAAATTACGATTTATTCCCCAGTAAAGATTATTTCGTGCCAGGAGACATTCGAATTCAATACCGTCATTATTTAAATACACTTTATAAAAAAGTAATTGAAAGTTCTGAAAGTGAACTTCATCTAGAGCAGGGTTTAGCGTTGATGGCATTTAATATGGAAATGATTACTGCGCGCTTTTTTGATATATCGAGCTCTCTTTATGGTGGCCAATCACTCACTTCCGAAGACATGAAAATGGACCCAGCTAAAATATCTAAACAAATCAAAGAAAGCTTCAAGCAACTTAAAAGACTAGCAAGTAAAAACAAACTAAAAAAACAAATATCATCCATTGAAAATAAGTGGAATTTCATTGAACGTACCGTGATAAATTATGAAGAAGAGTCGGCCTATTTATTGGTTTATTACAATAAAAGAAAAATTCACCAACTTATCAACCAAAGCCAGAACCTGTTATTGGCTGACATAAAATAACATCCATCATCAAAATTTATATTAAGTAAAGCTCAAAGACAGAAAATGGGCCCAAGGGCCCATTCAATAAACATTCTAGGTATTATGCAAGCAACTTAGAATTGCACAGAAAATCTCTCCCAACTGCCAATGGCGCTTCGATTTGCATTAGCATCGCCATTACTTTCGGCCACCACATATTTATTATGCACACTCTTTAAAGAAATGGTGTCACCTGATGCCAAGCAACCGCTGCTATCAGAATGGTTCACCACTGAAAACTGCTCCCACGATCCAATTGCGCTGGCCTTTGAGTCTAAGCCTCCGCCACTGGTGGCTCGTAGGTAATAGCCTGCTTGCGTATTCACTGCCACATTAGAGCCATTCACAACACAGTCACCACTTGATAGTAATTCCATATCAAAGGTTTCCCACGAACCAATGGCTGAACGGTTGGCGTTTACACTGGTATTGCCATTACTTTCTGCCACTAAATATTTATTATGTGCTGATTTAAATGCGATGTTTTTCTGACCTACAAATACATCTAGCTGTACGCCACCCCAGTTCCCTTCTTTTGCTTGATCATCATGATTTAACCAAACTGTGTTATAGCCCACCATTTCTTTAGCTTCTTTAAGAGCTTGGTTAGCTTGGCTATTAGTCGGCACTGCAAAGCTTAGCCCGTAGTCATTACAAACCGCTTCACCATTTTGCCAAGCGCCCGTTGTGCTACTTGGTACACTCCAGTCTCCTGCATCATCAACACAGGCATAAGCATAGCTGTTATCACAGTTTGTATCATTCCAACGGCCATTGCTGGTTTGCACAGCGCAATCTTCATTATTAGAGTTGTTAGGTTCGTTTGTATTCCAACTCCAAATAGCGGCTTCAATGCGGCCGTCATCCATGACCATGTCATCTAGATTGACAATATTGCCTCCGGTTTTAAAGGCGTCACGTACTTCTGATGCGCTAATACTATCAATGCCTCCATCAAAAAATTCTGCAATGCTGCCAAGCGTAGTGGAGTCTTCCCAAATACGCCCCACATTGCCCAAACTGGTAAACGCTGTGGCGGCCATACTGGCATTACTAGAGCAACCGCCGTCTTTCCACAAAATAACCTGTTTACCCGCCGCTAACACTTGGGCCTTAGTCAGCGTATCAGGAATACTATTACAGCCACCGCTTGCATAAATTTTAGAACCAAAACGATCATTCATCTGGTTAAACAAATCACTGTGGTGGTTGTCAGACGCGTCTTCGATATAAATAATAATGACTTCGTCGCTATTATTACTGTCATTCAACCAGTCTTTAACCTCATTAAAACCTTCGGTGGCGTATTTATCATTGATGCTGCACACACCATGGCATAACAATAATCTTTTAGGGTAAGAAAATAGGCTTTCCATTTTCACTGTCCAATGCACATCTAACTCAATGAATCGCGCGCCCATGCGCAACTGATCCTTAATGGAGTACTTTTGCTGTGGATCTAAATAACGACAACCCACTGAGAAATTACACGCTGTGTACACTTCTGAATTATAAGTGTTGTGGGTTCCTAGAATATTGTTATCGATGATGGGGGCGTTATTATCTAAGCCCCGCTGTAAATCTAATGCTTGTCCTACCCAACTACTATTAAAAGCATCAATAGAATCAGCCTGAGCTGCACTGGTGAATGCTAATCCGCCAGTCAGTGTCATGGCTAATAAATGCTTGAGGTTTTTTTTCATCATTGTGTGTCTCTTATTTTATTTTTATTAGAGTGACTTTCATGGCAAATTAACTGCCATGAAAGTCGGTGAGTGAAGCGATTATTTAATACGTTCTTTTTACGATTAGAAGTCGGTACTCTTCCCATTCACTAACCAGTTTCCTTCATTACTGGTATCCGTATGATTAAGCCAAACATGGGTGTAACCGACACTTTCTTTGGCGGTTTTTAATTTTTGGTTATCTTGGCTATTCGTGGGTACGCTAAATTGATAACTTCCCCCTAGCGTGGCACAGGCTGCACTGCCATTACTCCAAGCTGCTGTATTATTATCCGGTACCGCCCAATTACCGGCCGAATCTTCACAGGCAAACGCAAAGCTTGATGAGCAACCAGCATCATCCCAACGACCATTGCTCCACTGCACGGCACAATCTTGATTACCGCCTGAATTATTAGGCTCGTTATTATCCCAACTCCAAATGGCGGCTTCAATTCGCCCGTCATCCATTACTAAGTCATCAAGGTTGACAATGTTCGCTCCGGTTTCAAAAGCCGTGCGAACTTCACTGGCACTGATACTATCAATGCCACCATCGAAAAATTCTGCAATGCTACCCAGCGTAGTGGCGTCTTCCCAAATTCGACCAATATTTCCAAGACCTGTAAAAGCGGTGTTCGCCATATTGCTATTGGAAGAGCACCCCCCATCTTTCCAAAGAATAATTTGCTTGCCCGCTGCCAAAACATCGGCCTTAGTTAAGCTATCGGGAATATCACCACAACCGTTGCTGCTATAAATTTTATCCCCAAAGCGATCATTCATTTGATTATACAAATCGTTATGATGCCCATCACTTGCATCTTCAATATAAAGAATGATCACTTCATTTTGACTGCTGCTATCGCTTAGCCAACTTGAAATTTCATTAAATCCTTCAGTGGCGTATTTATCATTAATACTGCACACCCCATGACAAAGTAATAATCGTTTAGGGTATGAAAATAAGCTTTCCATCTTGGTCGTCCAATGAACATCCAGTTCAATGAAACGCGCTCCCATACGAAGCTGATCTTTAATGGAATATTTTTGCTGAGGATCTAAATACCGACACCCCACTGAAAAATTACAACTTCTATAGACTTCTGAATTATAGGTATTATGGGTGCCTAAAATATTGTTATCTATCATGGGTGCATAACTGTCTAAAGCCCTTTGCAAATCCATAGCATTGCCCGCCCAACTGGCGTTAAAGCTATCAATGGAATCAGCATAGACAGCTCCCCCCAGCAATAAACTGCCAGAGAGTGCGATTTTAAAAAGGGAACGATGCATTTTCTTCATTAAGTCAGCCTGTTATTTTTATAGATAAACGATTACTGCACAGTCATGAAGAGTATAGCTCTACCAAGATTTAACACTTACCCCATTAACGGACAAAACGGCTCTATAAAAGACATTAATCAAACATTGCATCACAAAGAATTAGTTGTAAAAAGACACTGTAAAAAAGCAAAATTAAAACAGGGTTTGTCAATATTAAATGCGGACAAAAAGAAAGGTTAAGACACACACTGAATTACAATATGAAACGTTTCGTAAAAAAACGCATTATGAATTTTAGAGATAAAAAAGGCCCACATAAAGCGAGCCTTAACATGAAACAAATACTTTAATTAAAATTAACTAAAACTGTCACCATGTAACGTAGCCGCCGCTAAAAATTGTTTCATACTCACGTTATCAGGCACTTGTATATGCCCTTCCAAAATCAAAGCCGCCATACCGTGTACCATGGACCAAGCCCCTAAGGCTTGAGCGCGAATATGTGCCTCGTCTCCACCGCGCTTTGAAAAAGCCTCGTGCAAGAGAATAAACGGCCGCTTAGAGCTAGAGATAACGCCTTTTTTCTTTTCTGGCTTATTGGCTTGGTTATCTTTTGAAGCATCCTTTTGGTTTTTGCGCCCCTGTGTTTCCACCTGCCCTAACATAAGCCGGTATAACTGTGGATTACCAACGGCAAAATCTAAATAGGCAGCGCCATACGACAGTATCAACTCACCTACACCTTCATACTGCTGAGTTTTTAATTCCATAACATCTGCCAAGTATTCAAAGCCAGCACTGCTGACCGCCAGAATAAGCTCCTTTTTATTCTTAAAGTGTGAATAGGGCGCCATATGTGACACGCCCACTTCAGCGGCAATGGCTCGCAAGGAAAGGGCGTCTGCTCCATCCCTTAACAAAATGACATTGGCCGCTTCGATGAGCGAACTTTTTAAATCCCCATGATGATAACGTTGGCTAGCGCCCTTCTTAGCCACGTTTTGAGTGGTAGCAGAGGTGTCTATTGGAGCGCCGGATGAAGTGGTTGGAGTGTTAGCCATGAAGGTCATCTGTCTAATAATTCTCAATGGCGCCTAAAGTAGCGACTTACGGGCTTTTTGCCAAGCACATTGCGCTAACAGGCGCTGTAATTCCCAAACCAACCCTAAATATTCCTCCTATACTGGATAAATAGACTAAACCAGCCACGGAGAATGCAGTCATCACTTTATATCGCACTTTTATTTACGCTACCCTGCTGAACTGCCTATGGGCCCTTTGCCATGGCAATTCCGAGGTATTGAGCCGTGAATTAAAAGTCGCTTATGCCAATGTAGAGTCGTTTCCGTATTTTCTGCATCGCTCAGATGCCATTCCCACACACCCTGGTGTTTCGGTTGAAATTATACAGATGGTTTGTAAGGAGTTAGGCATCAAGGTAATTTTTAGCCGCCAACCAGGTAAGCGGGTATTAAGAAGCCTTGAAACTCAGTTAATAGACGGGGCCTTTCTGTTTTCATTTAAAAAGGAGCGTGCTCAATCGGCCGCCTATCCTTCCCTTAACGGAGAAGTAAATACGGCCTTTAAGATGGACACCATCAGTTATCATTTTTACGCATTACGCAACCATGGCGTTACTTGGGACGGCCAGCAACTCAAGGGGGCGAATATGGTAGGGGTGAACTTGGGCTATGCCGTAACGGCGAATATCAAAAAGATGAATATAGCTGTGGTGGAAGTCCGCAGCACTGTAGAGAGTCTTAATATTTTACTGAATGAAAGGGTGCCAGTGGTGGCTGCTCAGGAATATCCCTTTGAAAGGAATTGGGGGGCTCATAAGGGCCTAATTGAAAAGTTATCGCCAGCCATTCGCACTAAAGACTACTTCTTCATTTTTAATCAGCCTTTTTATAAAGCCAACCAAGAGTTTGCTGAACAGTTTTGGCAAAAAGTGAAAGATGTAAGTCAGCGAGAATATCCACGCTTAATTAAAAAATACTTAAGCCTTTAGAACACACAAAGCAAACAGCGATAAAAAAACCGCCCAGAGCAATCAATAGGCGGTTTAGTGTTAAAACAAAATAATAGAGCGCCGTAAGGAGGCGGCCAATTAATTAATGGTTATCAGAAACCAGCTCATCCACCATTTCTTTTTCTTCATGAAGGTCATTTACTTGCGGAGCATTAGGCAATAAAAGGTTCAACCCTATGGCCACTAATCCACATAGGCTCACACCCTGTAGGCTAAAGTCAGCATTGCCAATGGCCATGCCACCAATACCAAATACCAAGGTGGTAGAGGTAATCACCAAATTGCGCTGCTCACTCATGTCGACCTTGGCTTTAATTAAGATATTCATGCCCACCCCTGCAATAGAGCCGAACAGCAAGATTAAAATGCCGCCCATTACAGGGGCTGGAATGGTTTGCAATACCACCCCAAATTTCGCAACAAAAGCCAAGCCAATGGCAAATACCGCTGCCCAAATCATAATCACAGGATTGAACATTTTGGTGAGCATCACCGCACCGGTTACCTCTGAATAAGTGGTATTAGGCGGCCCACCAAACAATGATGCGGCCGATGTGGCTAAACCATCCCCCAACAAAGTGCGGTGTAAGCCTGGTGATTTCACATAATCTTTGTTGGTAACGCTGCCAATGGCCAAAATATCCCCTACGTGCTCAATGGCTGGGGCAATAGCCACCGGCAGCATGAACAAAATTGCCGCTAAATTAAATTCAGGGGCCGTAAAGTTAGGAATGGCAAACCAAGCCACAGGGGCCACACTATCAAAATTCACCATGCCCATGATGAAAGCCATGATATAACCCACCAGCACACCGGCTAAAATAGGCACTAAGCGAAAAATGCCTTTACCTAAAGCTGCCACAAGCAAGGTGGTGATTAATGCCGACATAGACACCAGTAAGGCATCCACATAAGGAAATAACTCCACCGCGCCATCACCGGTTTTGCCCATGGCCATGTTCACCGCAATTGGCGCCAAGCTTAAACCAATTACCATAATGATCGGGCCCGTCACCACAGGAGGCATAATTTTATGTAGAAACCCAGCCCCACGCACTGCCACAACCGCAGCCAGCACCATGTACATTAAACCTGCCGCAAACAAAGAACCCATGGCCGCAGCCATGCCCCAGGTTTGCACCGAGTACGCAATTGGCGCGATAAACACAAATGAAGACGCTAAAAAGACCGGCACCTGACGCTTGGTGACAAATTGAAATATCAGCGTACCTATGCCAGCGGTAAATAACGCAACGCTGGGGTCTAAGCCAGTAATAAGCGGCATTAACACCAGCGCACCAAATGCCACAAACAGCATTTGCAAACCCGCCAGCACTGTTCGCCAGCCTTGGTATTGCTCAGAAGAACTTGTCATAAAAAACCCAATCTACAATTCAAAAACAGAAGTCACCGTACCATTAACCTGACGGTTATTTGGTGCCAAAGATTTTATCCCCAGCATCCCCTAGCCCCGGAATAATATAGCCTTTATCGTTAAGATGGCTATCTACCGACGCCGTATAGATATCCACATCTGGATGAGCATCTTGCACTTTTTTAATGCCTTCAGGAGCGGCCACTAACACGAGTGCACGAATGTCTTGGCAACCGGCTTCTTTAAGAAGATCGATGGTGGCGTTCATAGAACCCCCTGTGGCCAGCATAGGATCAATGATCAATGCCATGCGGTCTTCGATGTTACCGGCCAGTTTTTCAAAGTAAGAGACTGGCTCTAGGGTTTCTTCATCTCGGTATAACCCCACCACACTAATTTTTGCGCTAGGCATTAATTCTAAAACACCATCCAGCATGCCAATACCGGCGCGCAAAATAGGCACTACGGTGGCTTTTTTACCTTTAATACGCTGGCCCGTCACTTCCCCTTCCCAACCTTGTAACTGGTAATCTTCTAGCTCAAGGTCTTTTGTGGCTTCATAGGTTAATAGGCAACCCACTTCGCCTGCCAATTGGCGAAAGCCCCGCGTGCTCATGTCATTGCTGCGCATTAGGCTTATTTTGTGTTGTAAAAGAGGGTGTTTGATTTCATGTACAGACATGGCTCAGGCTCCAAACTTGTTAATTAGGCAGGGTTTTGTGGTAATTGGCGCAGGATTTTATCCACATTGTGCAAATCTATCAATTAAAGCTAACCACTCGGTTAGCTTATAAAACGTGTACGGCGCGACCCTACCCACGAACAAACCTATTCAATAATAGCCAGCTTACCATGCCAAAACACCTGTGAGGTCAGCCCGCGTATTCAAAATTGGCTGCTCCAAAGTGTATGAAAATGAACTATACCTATAGAGATAGGTTGATTCATTTTCATGACCCTTAGGGACGTTTATTATCCTGATAGGGCAGTTGCACTGGGCAAGCCATGAGAGACGTAACATCTTTGCAAAAGCTACCGCTTGATCTACTGGAACAGCAACTCACTTTTTTTAAGCATACCGCTTTGTATTTGCTGGTGCGTAATAACGAAATAGTCGATGTATCCCACAAGTTATGCGCATTACTGGAATATCCAGATAAAGAACACTTCCCACACTGGCTACCTAAATTGCTGCCCAAGACGATCCCCAGAGAATTTTTGGCCTACCATAAGTTATTTTCAAATAAACAAGCGCAGGATAACTACGATTTAAAATTACAGGGCTACAAAAATAAAATTTTCACACTGCGTTTTTCCGCCATACAATTAAGCAGTACCAACAATGAAAATATTGCCATGCTCATTGGCGAAGATATTACCTACCAACAAAAGAAACTCGATGACTTAAGTGATTCTTCTAGTTTATTTTTGTTCAACCCCTACTCCATTGCTACAACCGACGCTAAAGGCGCCATAGAGAAAGTTAACCCTAAATTCATTAAAAAAACACAATTTACTAAAGAAGAAATAATTGGCCACAATATATTTGACTACAAGACCGTTCCAGGCACAGATCAAGATGAAATTTTAAACTCTATAATCCATCAAAAAGATTACCGCGCCGAAGTAAAATGTACCCAAAGAGACGGCTCTACTTATGATGAAGACCTATATGTCATTCCGGTTTTTCACTATGGTGAGCTAGAGCGAATACTGTTTATTGGTGAAGATATTTCCAATCAAAAACGTGTCATTCATAGCCTAGAACAAAAAGCTTATTATGATGACTTAAGTGGCTTTTACCGTAAGGAAATTGGTCAGTCACTGTTGTATGAAATATGCGACAGTCAGCAAAACTTTGGTATATATTTTTTAAATTATCGTGATTTAAAAAAGTTGAATGAAAAATACAGCCAAGATGTGGGGGACGAAATCATTCGCCATGGCAGCCTTCGCTTAAAAAATGCCTTACGACAGCAAGATATATTGATTCGCTGGGGGAGTGATGAATTTGTCATTATTGCGCCGAATTTAAATAGCTTAAGTGACATGGATGTTATTGCAGGGAAAATATTTAAGTCTTTTCAAGCTCCGTTCAAATTTAACAATTTAGAGCTTAATTCATTGACCGACATAGGTGGGTGCTTTTGCCCTAAGGGATCTAATCCCCCTATTGCCAGGGAAATTATTATTATTGCCCATGAGAATATGTCTATTTCGAAACAGGCCGAAAATGTGTTTTGCTTATCTGAGTACGCCAAAAAAAATTCACGTACATTGCACGCCCTTAATTAACAAACTTTAAGAGCCGCTCTAAATAGGAAGCCTAAAGAAATTATAGGCTTATTATGCTTCTATCAGCACTTACTATTTAGAAAGTGCAACAAGGGCTAGCTTTGTTCAATATTCAACAGACTTTTCGCCAGTGCTTCTGCCACTTTAATGCCATCGATACCTGCCGACAGTATGCCTCCTGCATAACCAGCTCCTTCACCGGCGGGATATAAACCCTGCGTATTTAAGCTTTGAAAGAATTCATCACGTTTAATACAAATAGGCGAAGAGGTACGGGTTTCGACACCGGTTAAAATCGCGTCATTCATGGCAAAGCCTTTAATCTTTTTATTAAAAGCAGGAATGGCCTCACGTATGGCGCTAATGGCAAAATCAGGTAATGCCTGAGATAAGTCACCCAGTTTAATGCCTGGCTGATAAGACGGGGCCACATCACTTAATTGCGTAGACGCTTGATCTTTTAAGAAGTCTCCCACCAACTGAGCCGGAGCGCTGTAATCTTTACCGCCTAACTCATAAGCGCGTTTTTCAAGCGTTCGTTGTAAATCTATGCCTGCCAAAATGTGCTGCGGGAAATCACGCTCTGGTTCTATGCCCACCACAATGGCTGCATTGGCATTACGTTCATTTCGAGAGTACTGCGACATGCCATTGGTGACCACACAGCCTTCCTCAGATGTGGCCGCCACCACAGTGCCTCCTGGGCACATGCAAAAGCTATAAACGCTGCGATCGTTTTTACAGTGATGCACCAGTTTATAATCGGCGGCCCCTAAAATAGGGTTACCGGCATTTTCGCCAAAGCGCGCGTCATCAATCACCGATTGTGGGTGCTCGATTCTAAAGCCAATCGAAAATGGCTTAGGTTCAATGTACACCCCTTGATCTAACAGCATTTGAAAGGTATCACGGGCACTGTGGCCAATGGCTAAAACCACATGTTCGGTTTCAATTTTTTCACCTGTGGCGAGGGTGATGCCTGTCACTTTATGCTCACCAGTAGAGGTTTCTTCACGGTGTAATGTGTCTACTTTTTGGTTAAAACGAATCTCACCCCCTAAGCGGGTAATTTCGGCGCGCATGTTCTCCACCATCTTAACCAATTTAAAGGTACCGATGTGGGGTTTACTCACGTACATAATTTCTTCAGGGGCACCGGCTTTAACAAATTCAGTGAGCACTTTACGACCCAGAAAACGCTTATCTTTAACCTGGCTATACAACTTACCATCAGAAAAGGTACCCGCGCCGCCCTCACCGTATTGCACATTCGATTCGGTGTTTAACTTACGCTCACGCCATAAACCCCAGGTGTCTTTAGTGCGTTGGCGAACATCTTGACCACGTTCTAAAACAATGGGCTTCAAACCCATTTGCGCCAACAACAAGGCCGACAAAATACCACAAGGGCCAAAGCCAATGACCACAGGGCGTTGCTGGCTTTCGCTAGGAAAAGACGGTTGCGCTTGGCCCACAAAATGGTAATTGGTATCAGGGGTTTCTCTAATGCCTGAATTCGGGGTGAGAGCGGCCATGATGGTTTGTTCTGTTGCTGCATTGACCTGTACATCAAGCTGATAAATCAGCCATATGTTGGCTTTATTACGCGCATCGTAACTGCGTTTGAAAACAGTGAACCCTAAAAGATCCTCAGCTGTAATGGCCAGTTTTTTCACAATGGCATGGCTAAGATCGTCCTGCGTATGATTAAGAGGCAGTTTAAGTTCATTGATTCGTAACATGGCAGGCAGGCTAATATCTTGAATAAATTAATAGATGGGTAAGATTAGGAGGATTTTAGCACGAATGGCTGGGTTACACAGAATAGTTTAATGGGCGTAAAAATCCCATATTGCCACAAATGTTAATCAAACAGACCCAGCCTAGGCTGGGTACTATTTACAATGCGCTAACTAAGAAGCATCGGCAATGTTGGCAACATTATCACTGCCCGACTCATTTAATACTGAAGGCTTGCCTTTCAGTGCGGTCATTAACAACTCTTTGTTTTCAGCCAACAGCATGCCAATTTCTTCGGCAAGGCTTTCATTTAAGGCGTCAACTTTCCCCTCTAAGAACTCACCTAGAGCACTGCCTAGCTCTAGTTTCTTATCGTACTCGTCCGCTTCTTTTTTACTGGTAAATTGCTTACTTTCATCACGATCAGACATATATAGTGTCACCACTGCCATGGGTCGGCTCCTACGATTGAGGTATTGTTAAGTACTGTACATTTATACAGACAGAGAATTCAAAATGCAACCACAAGGCCTTAGCATTCATAGCCTAGGGCATCTTTTATAGATTGAATATTGTCCCGTAACCATTTTTTATTAATGGCACCCCAGTCTTGAATTTCATAGCCACCATCCTTTTTAGCCCCAATAAACTCACAAACAATATCCAATTCATTAAGTGCAGTAATGGTGTCTTGAGCGGTTCGTCTTGGCATTTGGGTATAGGCCATAATACTGGGCACAGTATTCACTTTTTCATCAATCAAAAAGGCCACCAATAAGCGCCTATAGAAGCTGCTTTTGGTTTTACTGATTGTCTCAGGTAACAGATCTTTCGGATTGCTCATATTCCCCACTATTTGCTCACCTTGATGCGTTTTATAAACGTGCTGTTAATCTTTTTTCTCAATGCTTATTTCAATATTCTTGCTGCTACCGGCAAACCACTTTTGCACGTACAAGCTGCCGACAATTGGCGCTTTACCCTCTTCAGGCACTTCCTTATAGCGCACGCTATTTTTGGTTTCTTTTTCAAGTTCAAACTTAACCACGG
>OJDR01000093.1_pt1 | contig 37639 bp, 34 predicted proteins | sample 1593081 | NCBI WGS metagenome assembly OJDR01 (sample SAMN05416873, study PRJEB24817) | seawater metagenome | isolation source: Sea water | place: Canada:Atlantic | collected 2013-11
GCTGCCAAGCACCATACGAGTTAAAAATAATGGAGGCGAATGTTATAGGATCATTACCACCATAGCAATAAAAATTGCTAGAAATTTAAGCAATAAATCACTTTATTACATAAATACACCCTAAGGCTAGTTTTCGGTCTTGGCATTACGCCATTTAGCAGTAGAATATGCTCAACATTTTATTTTTATATGGCAGTATTTTTGGCGATAACTTCAACAGACATTTACGTGCAAGTTGCTATACCAGTTCCTATGCGCCAGTTATTTACTTACAAAGTTCCCGCTAAGTTAGCGACTAAAGCGGTGCAGCTTGGTGAACGCGTTATTGTGCCGTTCGGCTCTCGCCAAGTTGTTGCTATTGTCCTGTCGATAGATGAAAGCACTGAATATGCGGTAGAAAAAATAAAATCTGTGCTTAGTCGTGTCAATGACAGCTTCAGTTTTTCACCAGAACTACTGTCATTTATTCAACGCTGTAGTGATTATTATCATCACCCCATTGGCGATGTTTTCCAACAAGCATTACCGGTTTTACTGAGACAAATAAAACAGCCAGATTTAGCATTACCACAAATATGGCTAGCAAAAGAGCAGTTAGGCGATGAAGTCTTGGCTGCCACCGCCAAGCGCTCGCCAAAACAAGCTGAGTTACTCGACTTTATTAAACAGCACCAGGGGGTGACTTGGTCTGAGCTATTAACCCTAGGTTTTAATAAAGCACAACTCAATGCGCTTGAGAAAAAACAACTTATTTATAGCGAAACTCGCGCGGCGACAGTATTTAAATGGCAAGACCAAGCACTGCAGTACGAGAACAGATTAGCGCTATCGGCTGAACAAGCCATTATTGTCGCGACCATGAAAGAAATGCAATCGCAGTTTTCCTGTCACTTAATTGATGGTATTACCGGTAGTGGTAAAACCGAAGTGTATTTACAGGCGATTGAACAAATATTGGCAAAAAATAAGCAAGTGTTGGTGTTAGTACCAGAAATAGGTCTGACACCACAAACCTTAAGCCGTTTCGAGCAACGTTTTAATGTCCCCATAAGCTTGCATCACTCGGGTTTGAATGACAAAGAGCGCTTACAAACTTGGTTAGAAGCTCAGCGCGGCACCGCTGCCATTGTTATTGGTACTCGCTCGGCTATCTTCACTCCACTACATGATTTAGGTCTGATCATTGTTGATGAAGAGCACGATGCTTCATTTAAGCAGCAAGACAGTTTTCGCTATCACGCACGAGACATTGCTATTCTCAGGGCCAGACAACTTAATATTCCAATTATGCTTGGCAGTGCTACACCAAGCTTTGAGTCGCTACAAAATGCTTTAACGGGTAAATACCATTATCACCAATTACGAAAACGTGCCGGTAATGCTTCAACAGCAAAAATAAGTTTAATCGATGTTGCGCAGCAGCAAATGGAACATGGCCTCTCAGGCACGCTAAAGCAGGCGATTAAAAACACTCTAGCTCGCGGCGAGCAAGCGTTAATATTTCTCAATCGCCGAGGTTATGCGCCAGCAATAAACTGCCAAGAGTGTCATTGGGTTGCCGGCTGCCAACGTTGTAATAAGCCTTACACCTTACATCAAGGCCAAGGGTTATTAATTTGCCATCATTGCGGCAGCCAGAAACGCATTCCGGCACAATGTCCGAGCTGTGGAAGTGTGCGAATAAAATCGTTAGGACAAGGGACTGAGCAACTAGAAGAAAGAATTAGCGCACTATTTCCTGATTATTCTACCGTAAGAATCGATCGTGATAGCACACGAAAAAAAGGTGCGTTAGCCAAGTTATTAACCGAAGTTGGCAATAAAGAACATCAATTACTTATTGGCACACAAATGCTCGCTAAAGGTCATCACTTTCCTGATGTTACCTTAGTGGCTGTACTTGATGTTGATGGCGCTTTATTTAGCTATGATTTTCGCGCCGCCGAGCATATGGCGCAATTGTTAGTGCAAGTATCGGGTCGAGCAGGTCGAGCAAGTAAGCCGGGTAAGGTCATGGTACAAAGTAACTTCCCTGATCATCCTTTGCTACAAGATTTGATTCATAATGGCTATCAACACTTTGCCAAACAAGCACTCATTGAACGCCAACAAGCCTTGTTACCCCCATTCAGCTTTCAAGCATTATTTAGGGCCGAAGCCAACTACCCTTCCTACCCTGAAAAATTTTTACGTGCGATGACCGAAGTGCCATTTGACGGTTGTCAATTTGCAGGGCCGGTACCTGCAGCCATGGAGAAAAAAGCAGGGAAATTCCGTTTTCATTTAATTTTACAAGCTAAATCTCGAAAACAACTACATCAAGCGGTATATAAGCTCATCCATAATAGCGCAACGAACGAATGGCATTCAAAAGTGCGTTGGTCTATTGATATCGACCCCGTAGATTTAAGTTGGTAAGCTTGGGTTTATTGAGCAACGAGGCCTCAAACAAGTTTATTTACAAGTTAATCAACTCAATGAGTGATATTTCTTTACCAGTTGGTTAGAATTGGCGAAAGTCTTCTGGTATAAAGTTTTTCATGGCACATCAAGATTACGTTTCCCGCTCTCGAGCAAAGAACAAAAAACAAAGTCCTTACAAGAAAAATGCTGAGCCTACTCAAGGCACCTCTTTGAAAGTAAAGCTAATTGTTGCTTTTCTCGTTGTCGCTTTGCCAAGTTTTGGCTATATGCTCTGGAGTATTAAAGACAAGCAACCTGAAGTCATCGTAGCACCTAAAGTCCTTAAAGTTAAAAAAGCAAACGACCTACCTGAACTGCCGGAAGAGAAGTGGACCTACGTTGATGAGCTAAAAAGCAAAGAAGTTGAAGTTGGTGAGTACGAAGTTAAAGACAAAGGCCCCTATAAAATGCAATGTGGCTCGTTTAAAACCCGTAAACAAGCCGAGTCGTTAAAAGCAAAAATCGCTTTTACCGGTTTAGTTGCGCAGGTAAGTAAATCTGTTGGCACGTCAGCAACTTGGTATAAAGTCTACTTAGGACCTTACGCGAAAAAACGCACAGCGGAAAAGGACAAACATAAACTAAAAAACAATTCCGTACACGGCTGTAAAATTTGGGGCTGGAATTAGCTCTACGTCAACACACATGCCCTGTTGCATCTTTCGACTCCAGGGCTTTTTTAATGCTTTTCTTGCAGAAAAAAAATTATAAATTCATCTTACCTCCCTTGAAAAAGCCCAGGCGACCCCTTATCTAATCTACATTAGACAAGCCGACTCTCCCTGTTGGCAATATAGAAGAGGTTAATTGTGACTACTATTGTTTCAGTCAGACGTAATGGCAAAGTTGCCATTGGTGGTGATGGTCAAGTTTCCCTTGGCAACACAGTAATGAAAGGCAATGCACGCAAAGTGCGTCGTTTATATAATGGCAAAGTATTAGCGGGTTTTGCCGGCGGCACTGCTGATGCATTTACTTTATTCGAACGTTTTGAAAGTAAGTTAGAAATGCACCAAGGTCATCTCACTAAAGCTGCAGTTGAATTAGCAAAAGATTGGCGCAGCGATCGCGCCTTAAGAAAACTCGAAGCTTTATTGGCCGTCGCCGATGAAACGGCTTCCTTGATCATTACCGGTAATGGTGATGTTGTGCAACCTGAGCATGATCTTATTGCCATTGGTAGTGGTGGTAACTTTGCCCAATCTGCGGCGACAGCATTACTGGAAAACACCGAACTTTCTGCAAAAGAAATTGTTGAAAAATCATTAAAAATTGCTGGTGATATTTGTGTATTTACCAATCAACAACACGTGATTGATGAACTATAACCGCCATTTGTAAGGAATTAATATGTCAAATATGACACCACGTGAAATAGTTCACGAACTCGACAGCCATATTGTCGGCCAAAGCGATGCCAAACGCGCTGTCGCAATAGCACTTAGAAATCGCTGGCGTAGAATGCAACTTAATGATGAGTTGCGCGCAGAAGTTACCCCTAAAAACATTTTAATGATTGGTCCAACGGGTGTCGGTAAAACAGAAATTGCCCGACGTTTAGCTAAACTCGCCAATGCGCCATTTATTAAAGTAGAAGCGACTAAGTTCACGGAAGTGGGCTATGTCGGTAAAGAAGTCGAAACCATTATCCGTGATCTGGCGGATATGGCCATTAAAATGACCAAAGAGCAGGAAATGGCACGTGTTAAACACTTAGCAGAAGAAGCTGCCGAAGAACGTATTTTGGATGTATTACTGCCTCCAGCACGTGATGGTTTTGGTAACGATGAACAACCAGAAAACAATACTACTCGCCAAGTATTTCGTAAAAAATTACGTGAAGGCCAGCTCGACGACAAAGAAATTGAACTCGATTTAGCGGCCCCACAAGTTGGCGTTGAAATCATGGCACCTCCGGGTATGGAAGACATGACTTCACAACTACAAAACATGTTCCAAAACATGTCGAGTGAGAAAACAAAAAAACGTAAGCTGAAAATCAAAGATGCTTTTAAGGCATTGCAAGAAGAAGAAGCGGCGAAAATTGTTAACCAAGATGACATCAAAGAAAAAGCCATTTACGCTGTTGAGCAAAACGGTATCGTATTTATTGATGAAATTGACAAAATTTGTAAACGTGGCGATAGCTCAGGTCCAGACGTTTCAAGAGAAGGTGTTCAACGTGACTTACTACCTTTAGTTGAAGGCTCTACGGTTAGCACGAAGCACGGCATGATCAAAACTGACCATATCCTGTTTATTGCTTCTGGTGCTTTTCAAATGGCAAAACCATCTGATTTAATCCCAGAATTACAAGGTCGCTTACCTATCCGCGTCGAGCTAAAAGCATTAACCACTGATGATTTTGTTCGTATATTAACCGAGCCTAATGCCTCATTGACTGAACAATACATTGCCTTGTTAGCCACCGAAGGTGTCGATATTTCATTTAGTGAAGATGGCATTCAAGCCATTGCTAATGCCGCATGGCAAGTCAACGAAAGCACAGAGAATATTGGCGCTCGTCGTTTACATACGATGATGGAACGCCTTATCGAAGAGCTTTCATTTACCGCCAATGATCGCGCTGGTGAAAGTATCGTTATTAACGCTGAGTTTGTTGCAGACATCTTGTCTGAATTAGTGAAAGATGAAGATCTAAGCCGCTTTATTTTATAGCACGATGAACCTTGGAGTAAGCATGAGTAATATTAAACGCTTTGTCATCAACAAAGCGACTGCAAACTTATCGATATTTGATGAAAATGGCGAGCAAGACAGCAGCAAAGTCACTAAGTTAAGCTTTGAATATTTACGTGTATTTGCTCCAACTGATGACAAAGGTCAGCCGATAAGCTCGCCGCCAAAAGTATTTCATAAAAAACAAGTACAACTATTAAAAATAGAGTCGGTAGCTAAACACGGCTATCGCTTTATTTTTGATGATAACCATAGCAACATCTATAGTGACGATTATCTAAAGTTACTAGCAACAGAATACCAACACCGCTGGCAACACTATATAGAACATACAGGCAAAGCAATCAATAGCCGAGAAGCAACGATAGAAATTAAAGAACTTAAGTAGTAAACGCTAAGTGCTTTAACAACCACCTGAAGATATACTTTAGGGTCTCTAGTATCCCTACGTGGCCTATATTTAGACTACACCCGATTAAACAGTAAATTGGCTCACTTCATCGTGAAGTACTCTAGCTTGCTCTGACACCTCTTCACTCATCTGGGCATTATGCCTTGCTGTCACACCAGATTGCTCCGCTACATCTCGTATAGTTACAACATGTATATTAACTTCTGATGCAACCGTACTTTGCTGATGAATAGCGGTGGCAATGGCGGTACTCATTTCCATAATAGCAGTAACATCATTGGTGATTTTTTCCAGCATTGCACCAGCACTACTTGCCTTATCTGCACTTTCTTTACCTTGGCTTCGACATACCGCCATATGATTGACAATATCTTTAGTACGCGTTTGCAAAGAACCGATAATAGCTTCTATTTCTTGCGTTGACTCTTGAGTACGACTAGCAAGTGTACGCACTTCATCAGCCACAACAGCAAACCCCCGGCCTTGTTCACCAGCTCTGGCAGCCTCTATTGCGGCATTTAACGCGAGTAAATTTGTTTGCTCCGCAATACCGCGTATAACATCAAGTACTGAACCTATAGTGTCACTATCTTTTGCAAGTGCATGCACAACAACCTCTGAATCAGATAGCTTGTCAGATAATTCATCAATACAGCTGATGGTTTGTGCCACGCCGGCTTTACCTTCAGTGGCATTTTTATTCGTACTTTCAGCCTTGCTCGCCGCTTCATGGGTATTATTGCCAATTTCTTCAACAGTGGCTACCATTTCGGTCACTGCGGTTGCCACTAAGTCTGTTTGCTGAATTTGGCTGTCAACACCTTCAATCGAGGTATGAATGTTCTCTGACAAAGAATGTGTTGCCGTGTTTAATGTACCTACTGACTGGTTGACTCGCACAATCAACTGCTTAAAGCTATCTAACATTTGATTAAATATTTGAGCCATTTCACCAATTTCATCGTTATTATCCATTTCGACTCGAATTGATAAATTTTGGCTATCAGCCACTTGCTTCATCACGTTGTTTAACTTATTAATGCGCGACAATACACTGCGAGAAACGGTCAATGCAATTAGCATGGCTAAAACTAAAACAATGGCAAATACTGAATAGGCAATTAAATTTACCAATTGGGTATGCTCAACTACATTCTCTTTACTGACTTTAATCACAGTAGCCATCATTTTGTCGACTTTATGAACAGCCGCACGCATATCGCCTTGAATACCGCTATTGGCATCAAAACCAAGCAGCTTTTGCGCCTCGACTAAGTTAGAAAAACCTTGTTTATAACTCTTAATATTAACTAGGACCTGTTTTTTTACGCTAGCGGTTAGTGTACTTTCTTCAACATGTTGAGAGAATTTATTTGCAATTTCTTGCCAACGGACAAAATACTTTTCATCTAAACGCAACATGAAATCTTTTTCATTACGGCGCAGCTGCAACATATCACTGAGCAGTTTATAATCTGCTCCCTCTAGCAATTTTTCAACGCCGTGCACTGCCTTTCTTAGCTCGCCATATAAGCCATCTTTCGCGTGCAAACCTATTTGTTGCTGGGCAGTAACAAATTGATGAAAAAAGTCATTATAATTATTTAACACTGTGGTTAACTCAGATAATACAGTAACATCATTATCCATTTCGCTAAATGCCGTAGACATTCGTTCAACATCCATTTGTAATGCTTCAAAGTTATGCTCAAATGTTGCCAAATATTTTAAATCTTTGCGGGCCATAAAATCTTTTTCATCGCGACGTAATTGCAATACCGAACTTTCGATATTACCAATTAACCTAGCCATTTGGACATCACGTTGAAGGGAATTAACTGAATAGTTGATCAATCCAAGCATAATTAACATGGCGATGGCAACAATGCCGGCGTTGGCAAGAAGTTTGTGCTTAATTAGCATACGACACTTAACTCGAGGTAAATTGAATAATATTTTGAGTATAGTCGAACTAAAAATATTGCAATAATTTCAACTAAATTTATTTACGTTTTAAGTACTTGGTAAATTCTTCTTCGCTAATCGGCTTGCTGATAAAGTACCCTTGCACCGCATCACAGCCAATATTTCGCAATAATTGTAACTGCTCTTGAGTTTCAACACCTTCAGCTAGTACTCGTTTACCTAAGCCGTGAGATAATTCAACCATGGTTTTCACGATCGTTAAATCAGAGTCGTTGGATGCGACATCTTGAATAAAGCTTCGATCTATTTTTATTTTATCTATCGGTAGTTTACGCAAATAAGCTAACGAGGAATAACCGGTACCAAAATCATCAATCGATACTTTAATACCCATATTTTGCAGTACAATAATCGTTTTCATCACCAGTTCAATATCAGTGATAACAACATTTTCCGTGACTTCTAATTCCAGATAAATAGGTGGAATTTCATACTTCATTAATAACTTTTGAATGTTACTTACAAAGTTGTGTGCTTGAAATTCAACCGCAGTTATATTGATAGCCAACGGTACACGACGTTTATAGGTTAGATACCATTTAGCGATAGTTTGGCAGGTTTTCTCCAAAACATAGTTATCAAGTTCACTGTATAAATTTAACGCGGCTATATCGTCAAAGAACTCGCCTGGCGCTAGCAAGCCTTTTTCTGGGTGCTGCCAACGTACCAAGACCTCAGCGCCTTCTAAACGATTACTTTTCAGATTCAATTGCGGTTGAAAATGTAAAATAAATTCTTCATTAGCGATAGCACTACGAATTTCTTTTTCCATTGCTAATAAGTGTCGCCCTTGAGATTGCATCCCTAATTCAAATTTAACCGTTTGAATGTTATGACTTTCAGCTTGAAATAACGCTAAGTTCGCTTTTTGTAATAAGTCATCGGCATTATCAGCGTCGGTAGGAAAATCACAATAGCCAACACTGCACTGCAAGTGCACTTCTTGTTGCGCCACTTGGTAAGGACGAGCGATAAGCGCATGTAAATGCTCCGACGCCGTTAATTGCTGCTGCTCACTGATATAGTCGATAACATACATAAATGAGTCACCACTTAAACGCCCGACCACTTTAGGCTTAAGCAAACTGTGATTAAGTCGGCTCGCTATTTCACCTAAAATCAAATCCCCTACTTTTAAGCCGTAGGTATCATTAACAAACTTAAAACGTTTAATATCCAACAAATAAACACAAAGCTTTTGTGATTTAGCTTGCGCAATATGCATTTCGTTAGTTAACTTTTCAAGTACCTGCTCACGGTTCAAAACCCCCGTTAAAGAGTCGTGTTTGCCTAAATATTTTGCACGATTAATCGCTGTTGAGGCAACATTTCTTTCCGCACCTTGCATCCATATCAAAATAATGAAACCTAAAATTGTATTAATACCCATATCGATATATATCAAGCAATCCGTTAGGTAGCGGAACCAGTCTTCAGTTAGCGAAACAATTGAGGCGAACGAGTAGGCAACAAAACGACCGCCCACTAAAATACAATAAGCCAATAAAACTCGACCTGAGAAGTGATCAACATTAGCTGAGTATAAGTAGAATGCGGCGGCAATAAACCCACAGCCAAAAATAAAAGCCGCTAAACTTTCTCGTAAATAGAAACGATTAAAAACACTATGACTATCAAACCCATACATTAACGTCGCAGTAACACCAAGGGCAACTGCTAATCCAACGCCAATAAACAAAACATTGGGGGCTATTTTTTCTTGCTTAGTGGCGCTATAAATACCAAACATCAAGCACAAAAAGTGTAAGTAATTACTGACCTGCTGCACTAGTGTGATTGAGACATCAATGAAACTACCCACTTCTTCATCATTAAATATACTTTGACAAGCAAGCGCTAATTGATTCACCGCCAATGCTGATAAACTCAGCATCCAAAATTTTACATACTGACGACCAAGACCGCGATAATAGGCAAGAAGAAATAAAGCAAGAATACTAAAAATAAGAGTTTCTGTAGAATAAATTAAGCTCTGGGTAAATGCCCGTTCAGCCATAAATATAACTCTTAAAGGAAAGTGATGGGCTATTATTAAATAATGTTTTTTGTCGAATTACAAGCAGCAGTTTGCCAAGCATTTATTTAACAACTATAGCGGCTTAGCTGTTGTGCCTGTGTATTCAGCAGTTATACTAGATAAGATATAACGCTACTAGGAAAACTTACTATGGAATACAACACTTCAGAATTGTGCGATATCTACACTGATTTAGTCGATGTACTTGAGCCGGTGTTCAGTAATTATGGTGGCCGAAGCTCGTTTGGTGGAAAAATTGTCACAGTAAAATGCTTCGAAAATAACGGCATAATTTTAGAGCTTGCTGAGACTGATGGAACGGGTAAGGTATTGGTTATTGATGGTGGTGGTTCAACACGACGCGCACTGATTAATATTCATATTGCAGAACAAGCGGCAAAAAATAATTGGGAAGGCATTATTTGCTTTGGTAGCGTTAGAGACGTTGATGCTTTAGAAGACGTTGATATTGGCATTCAAGGTTTATTATCTATACCGGTTGGCGCAAGCACGAGTAATCTCGGTGAAAGCGATCTGGCGATCAACTTTGCTGGCGTAACGTTTTTACCCGACGATCATATTTATGCTGACAATACCGGCGTAATTTTATCACCTGATCCATTAGACATTGAATAGCTCACTTTTAACTGGTGTTAATATTGCTTTTGCCACGCTGCAAGCCAGTGTGGTAATTCTTTTGTGTTTACTCCGTTACTATAATGCTTACCCTGCGCATGCTCTCCTCCCATAGCGATAAACATTTCTTCAATCGCCAAAGCATTAATATTAGTGCCAATTAGGGGTAAATCCATTTTACGTGTTAAGGTGATCAACGCATTGATAATGGCTTTATCAGATGAGCCAGAAGCCGTATTGGCAAGCATATGGCAATCGATTTTAATGCCGCTAATAGCCAGTCTACGTATATAACGTAATGCTTCATAGCTGCCGGAAAACTCATCAATCACAATGTTAATGCCAAGTGATTTCAATTGATCAATACTCGCTTTAGCCTGTGGAGAAGCCTTTAATAATATAGCTTCATGCACCTCAACCAAAAGAAATTCGCAATCTACATCATGCAGCAATGATTGTTGTTCGATATACTCCACAAGATCGGGTTCTAATAAACTATCACCCGTTAACTTAATCGCTATCGGCACTAAGGTATTGAGTCCCTTAAGTTCAACCAGTGATTTAAATGTCTGATCAACCATTTTCCGGCTTAATGCATAGGCATCACCACTTTGCTCAGCAATGGACATTATTTTCGCTAGATCTAAAAGCTCATCGCTTTTACGTTGCCAAGTAACCTGCATTTCAAAGGCCATAATCCTTTTGGATTTAAGCTTAATTTGTGGCTGTAACGTCCACTGTAAAGTATTGTCCTGAATCGCATGCTTAAGTTGTTCCATTTTCTGCAATTGCTGAATATTAAAAATGGCGAGTTCTTCATTAAAAAAACTGACTTGATTGTGTTGCTGCTCTGCTTGCAATAATGCATCTTCAGCATGAGCTATCACTTCGCTCACGTTATTACTGCTTTTACCAACAAACGCAACACCAAAAGCTAAGGTAAAAAATGACGAAAAGCTTTTAAAGCTCATGGGCTCTGGAACAGCAAGTACTAACTCTTTGCATAGTTTTTCAATAACAATTTCGTCACTATGCTTATTTTGCGACATATCCACCGCCACTAAAAAGTGCAGCCCTTGTAAGCGAGCAAGCCGCACTGGCGAGCCTTGCTCTGAAAAGTTAAGTAATTCATCATGGCTGACAATCGACTGTTGTAAACTATAAGCCAACTGCAACAGCAAAATATCTGAATTATGATGACCTAAAACACTGTTCACTTGCTGAAAATTGGTGGGTTTAAAAACGATCGCGGCATAGCGGGCAGAGGCATTAAGTTTCAAGCTATGCTCAAACAGCGATAAGGCATATTGATAATTAGGTAAATTAGTGACCGGATCATAGGACTCAATAAAAGCAGATTTTGCTGATAACGCTTTAGATTCACTCGCTTTATTTGTCAATCGATTAACCAGATACCAGCAGGCATTCGCCATGGTTAGCAAATAAGTTAAAACGCTCGCGCCGACAAAAGCATTTAACGACACATGCCCGCCAAACCAAAAATAAACACTGATTGCAAAAAATACATTTACCGTCAACGAGTTTATCAAACGCGACTTTATCTCAGGAGTGTTACGGTGCATAAGCCAAATGTAGCTCAGCACGGTGAGCATTTGTACACTAGCAAAAATCAACCACGCCATTTGACTACTTACGAGTTCAGAGAAAAGTAGAAAAACAAAGAGACATAACAGCAAGATAAAAATACTATTTTTTACAATTAATTTAAGCGTTGAAACACTTTCTCCAGCCTTATAATTAAGCGACCAGTAACAACTCGTTTGCAGTATTAAGGCGCTCAAGATCAAGTTGATTGAACCATAGTCTTGCGGGAAATAATTGAGTAGATAGAGTAAAATAAGTAACGTTATCGTCAACAATATGGGTAAACACTTGTTAATTGCTGGCAAGGGTGTAATGACAAAGACTAGCAGTACCACCGGCAAGCTTAACCCTAACACAAAAGCAATATTAAACTCGATGAATGAGAACAAGTGACTAGCAGCAAAAACGGGAAAAGAGCTAAACAATAAGTTTGCAATGATTGCCAATGAAAAAAGAATAGTGAGGCGAGTAGTACTGTAATTCATGATAACGAAATCCAAACTGGCATATTTACTAAGGTTAAGCAATTGACTCACTTTTGTACAGTAACCTCGCTTGTAACCATTGTTCTCAAGCGAGTTTTAGTTGAACACTGTCTTTATTTCAGATGTTACTTAAATCACCAATTTTCCAGCTTGTATCAGATGAGATAGAGGATTAACACCAAACTGATAGCATAACTCTGCCGGTTGTTGAATATCCCAACAAGCAATATCAGCATCATAACCAACCGCAAGTTGCCCTTTCGAGTCAGCTAAGCCAAGTGCTTTAGCTCCCTGTGAAGTAACAGCGGCTAATGCTTCAACCGGTGTTAAACGAAATAATGTACAAGCCATATTGAGCATTAATTGGATTGAAGTTATTGGCGAAGAGCCAGGATTAGCATCAGTTGCAATAGCCATACCCACGCCATGCTTGCGTAATAAGTCGATTGGCGGTAATTGAGTTTCTCTTAAAAAGTAAAAAGCGCCCGGTAACAATACCGCTGTCATATTGGCATTTTTCATCGCAATAACACCGGCCTCATCAAGAAACTCAATATGATCAGAAGATAACGCGTTATATTCTGCCGCTAACGCTGTGCCACCTAAGTTAGAGAGTTGCTCGGCATGTACTTTAATAGGTAAGGCAAACTTCTTTGCCGCGGCAAATACTTTTTCAGTTTGTTCGACACTAAAGCCAATGCCTTCACAAAAAACATCAACGGCATCGGCTAATTTTAGGCTTGCCACTTTTGGTAGCATATCTGCAACGACTAAATCAATGTAAGCATCTGCTCGGTCTTTATATTCAGCAGGTAAAGCGTGTGCGCCTAAAAATGTTTTCCGAACAGTAACAGGCAAACTTTGCGCTAATTGCTCGGCAACTTTCAGCATTTTTATTTCATTTGTCGTATCTAAACCGTATCCCGATTTTATTTCTACCGTGGTAACACCTTGTTGGTGCAATGCCGTTAAGCGCTTATGTGCGCTAGCAAACAATTCACTTTCACTCGCCGCACGTGTTGCTTTAACGGTTGAGACAATACCGCCACCAGCATTAGCTATTTCTTCATAGCTTTTACCTTCAAGGCGCATTTCAAATTCATTTGCGCGATTACCACCAAAAACAAGATGAGTATGACAATCAACTAAACCTGGCGTTAACCAAGCGCCTTTACCATCAATAACCTTAACGGTTTTATTATCAAACGCCGGCAATTCATCCATTGCACCAAGCCAAGCAATTTTACCCTTAGCTATCGCAAGTGCGCCATTTTCAATAGCACCGTAACTATTAGCACCATCACTCATAGTTGCAAGGTTTACATTAGTCCAAAGGGTTTGCCAGTGTTGAGTTTTTTTCGACATAAAAAATTCCAATGCATTTATTGCCAGCGAGTTTTAACCTACATGCTGCGATGTAGTAAACTAATGGCTAATAGTAAATGGTTCTCATACCAAAGGGATTGGTACAATTAGTAATTCTCACTCTAACTGATAGCAAATTAACAATCAAGCTTGTATATACAACTCTTGACCTATTGGAAAAAAGATGAGATTGTATATACAAGTCAAAGTGACTTTTAGTTATCATCCTGCTGCAACATTAACCGAGCATAACAATGACAAAATTAAAGCCCGCAAAGTATACCATCATCAAGCAATATATTTGCGAAAAGATAGAATCGGGTCAATGGTTTGAGCATAGCAAAGTTCCTTCTGAAAATGAGTTAACTGAACAATTTTCGGTTAGCCGCATGACCGCACGACGTGCATTGCAAGAATTAACCGAGCAAGGTTTACTGGTGCGCTCTCAAGGCTCAGGTACTTTTGTTGCTACCTTTAAGTCGCAATCATCCTTATTAGAAATCCGCAATATTGCCGATGAGATTCATGAACGAGGTCATCAATATCATGCCCAACAATTAGCATTACAGTCAGTTGATGTAAATGAAGAAATAGCCATTTTATTATCTTTAAAAACGGGTGATAAGGCGTATTTTTCTAGCGTATTACATTTTGAGAACGAGGTAGCTATTCAATTAGAGCAACGCTTCGTCAACCCCAAATTAGTCGCTCATTATTTAACACAAGATTTCACAAAAATTACCCCGCATGAATATTTGTCTTCTGAAGCGCCATTGACGGAAGCGACACATGAAGTTGAAGCTATTCTTGCCAACGCAGATGTTTGTAAATTGTTAAACATTACAGAATCGGCGCCTTGTTTACAGGTTAAACGTCGCACTTGGTCAAGCCAAGGTGTGGTCAGCTTAGCCATTTTGACCTCGCCGGGAAATAAGTACCGCTTAGGTAGTCATTTAGTTTTTTAACTTTTAATTTAGGAGCGTTAACATGACGTTTAAATATGGTATCGACCATCTAGACCTTGATAGTGTTAATGGTATTGCCAACGGCAGTATTAAAGCAGAGCTTTGCCAAGAAGCATTAGATAAGATTAATACAAGCCGCCAAAGAGTTGAGAAAATGGCTGCTTCGGATAAAGCGGTGTACGGTATAAACACTGGCTTTGGTCCATTATGTGATACTCAAATTACACCTGAAGAAACCAACTTACTGCAAACGAATTTACTTATTACTCATGCCGTAGGTGTAGGTGAACCAATCGCCAAAGAAATATCAAAGTTAATGTTAATCACCAAAGTGCATGCACTAAGCAAAGGTTTTTCAGGTATTCGCCTAGAAACTGTTGAAAGAATGCTAGCATTTATCGATCTTGATCTTATTCCTGTCGTACCAGAACAAGGCTCTGTAGGCGCATCAGGTGACTTAGCACCACTTTCACACTTATTCTTACCACTACTAGGTGAAGGGGATTTCTGGCAGAGTAAAGAGGGGCAAGCTGATAAAATAATCCCTGCTGCGCAAGCACTAAAAGATCATGGTTTAGCGCCAATGGAATTGCACGCCAAAGAAGGCTTAGCGTTGATTAACGGTACACAGTTTATCTTATCCCATGCTATCACCGGCTTAACTAAGATGCGCTACTTACTAGACCTAGCTGACCTTACTGGTGCCATGAGTATCGAAGGTATGCAAGGTAGTGAGTCACCGTTTAGAGCAGAGCTGCACGCCACACGCCCTTTTCCTGGTAATTTAGACGTTGCTGGCCGCATGAGAATGTTCTTTGCTGGCTCGCAAAATATGTCTTCTCACACTCATTGTGAACGTGTACAAGACCCATACTCATTAAGATGTATTCCACAAGTTCACGGGGCATCTCGTAACGCCTACAACCATTTAAAAGATTTAGCTGAGATTGAAATGAATTCAGTCACTGATAACCCAATTGTTATCAGCAGTGAAGAAGCGATTTCTGGTGGTAACTTCCACGGTCAACCGTTAGCTATGGTACTTGACTATGCTTCGATTGCCTCTGCTGAACTAGGTAATATTTCAGACCGTCGCTGTTACTTACTGTTAGAAGGTTTACATGGTTTACCTCGGCTATTAACCGCTTCGGGTGGCTTAAATTCAGGTATGATGATCCCACAATACACTACAGCAGCATTAGTGACTGAAAACAAATCGCTGTGTTTCCCTCCGTCTGCAGACAGTGTACCTACGTCAATGGGACAAGAAGACCATGTATCTATGGGCAGCATTTCAAGCCGACAGTTTAACCAGATCTTGGGTAATTTAGAGAAAATTTTAGCGATTGAGCTAATGTATGCCGCGCAAGCCATTGACTTTAGACGCCCGAATAAATGCTCAGACATTATTGAGAAAAATTTCGCGGTGATCAGAGCGAAAGTGGCAAAGCTTGAAGAAGATAGACTACTAAAACCTGATATTGACGCCATGATCGCCTTAGTAAGATCACAAGCCTTTACTGTTCACTTCGATACCTAATTAGGGGAGTCTACAACCATGGAAACAGCAATGAATTCTCAACAAAAAGCGCTTTTTCAAGACAGCATCAAGCAAGGTATTCCTAGTGTATTACCAGAAGCTAAGCCATACCCTGTTGACGCTAACCGCGCCCCTAAACGTAAAGACATTCTATCTGTCGAAGAAAAGCAGTTAGCGGTTAGAAACGCGTTACGTTATTTTCCTAAAGCGTGGCATCAAGAACTAGCAACTGAATTCGCACAAGAATTGAAAGACTTTGGCCGTATTTACATGTATCGCTTTAAGCCTAGCTATCACATGAAAGCGCGTTCAATTTCCGACTACCCTGCACAGTGTCAGCAAGCGGCCGCGATTATGCTAATGGTGGAAAATAACTTAGATCCAGCTGTTGCACAGCATCCTGAAGAACTCATTACTTATGGTGGCAACGGCGCTGTGTTCCAAAACTGGGCACAGTACTTATTAGCCATGAAGTATTTAAGTGAGATGGAGAACGATCAAACCTTACATTTATACTCAGGTCACCCGATGGGCTTATTTCCATCATCGGAAGATGCGCCGCGGGTGGTTGTTACCAACGGTATGATGATCCCTAATTATTCTCAACCTGATGACTGGGAAAAGTTTAACGCTTTAGGTGTTACTCAGTATGGCCAAATGACGGCCGGCTCGTTTATGTACATTGGCCCACAAGGCATTGTACATGGCACCACTATTACGGTAATGAATGCTTTTCGTAAAGTACTTAGCAAAGGCGAAAGTCCACAAGGTAAAATTTTCCTTACGGCAGGTTTAGGCGGTATGAGTGGTGCTCAGCCGAAAGCGGGAAACATTGCAAACTGCGTAACCGTTTGTGCTGAAGTTAATGCAAAAGCGGCAACTAAGCGTCACCAACAAGGTTGGGTTGACGAGTTAATTGATAACATGGATGAGCTAGTTGCTCGTGTTAAATCAGCGCAAGCCGCTGAGGAAGTAGTATCAATTGCTTATATTGGTAACATTGTTGATGTCTGGGAAAGCTTTTATGAGCAAGATATTTATATTCATCTGGGCTCAGACCAAACGTCATTACATAACCCTTGGTCAGGCGGTTATTACCCCGTTGATATTAGCTATGAAGAGTCAAATCGCTTAATTCGTGAAGAGCCAGAAGTATTCAAAACTAAAGTACAAGAAACATTAAAACGCCACGCAGCGGCTGTTAACAAGCACACAGCACGTGGTACCTACTTCTTTGATTACGGCAATGCTTTCTTACTTGAAGCATCTCGCGCCGGCGGCGATGTCATGGCAGAAAATGGACTTGATTTTAAATACCCATCATACGTACAAGATATCTTGGGCCCAATGTGTTTCGACTATGGTTTTGGGCCATTTCGTTGGGTTTGTGCTTCAGGTAAACCAGAAGACTTAGATAAAACTGATGCCATCGCAGCTAGTGTTTTGAAAAAAATTATGCAAGAGTCGCCGGAAGAAATTCAGCAGCAAATGCAAGACAACATCACTTGGATTGAAGACGCTAAGCAAAATAAGTTAGTGGTTGGCTCACAAGCCCGTATTCTTTATGCTGATGCGCAAGGCCGCATGGAAATTGCCAAAGCCTTTAATGATGCAATTAACAACGGTGAAATTGGCCCGGTAGTACTGGGGCGTGATCATCACGATGTTAGTGGTACAGATTCACCGTTCCGTGAAACGTCAAACATCTATGACGGTAGCCGTTTTACGGCCGATATGGCGATTCACAACGTTATAGGTGACAGCTTCCGTGGTGCCACGTGGGTATCAATCCATAATGGCGGCGGCGTTGGTTGGGGTGAAGTAGTTAATGGTGGTTTTGGTATGTTACTTGACGGCTCAACAGCCGCAGAACGTCGTTTAAAATCAATGCTATTGTTTGATGTAAACAATGGTATCGCCCGTCGCAGTTGGGCCCGTAACTCTGAGGCCAACTTCGCTATTAAACGCGAAATGGCACGCACACCTAAACTTAAAGTAACTTTAGCAAACTTAGTTGAAAATGATATTTTAGATAACTTATCATTTTAAAAGACTAGGGTCTGTTGATCTTTCGCGGTTAAATTTTGTTCGGCTTTTTAAAGATAGTAAAGCGTTTTAATCGCGGCGAGTAGTGTGTAGCCTAGTCATTCTAAGCAAATACTGCTCAACAAAGAGTAAAACGCTTTTAGCCGAATCCTTCGGACAGCGTTTGTTGGTCATTTTTACGGCGTTATTACCTTTTTATGTGGAACAACCACATGACAAAGGCTCTGCCTTGTATAAATACCCAACAAACTGCTGCAAAAACAGTCTCAAAAGATCAACAGACCCTAACATTGAGCTAAAGCAATAGGGTTTTCTAGAAAAGTGCTAACTTAAAAAGTATTGGTTAACCATAAAAAAATCCGATTTAAGCCGGATTTTTTTATCTGCTTGTTTTGACAAATATCAAATTATACAAGACAAGATAAACGTTACGTTATGAGCACATAATGATATCTAAGCTGCTAAATAACGTCTATTGAAAGCAGCCAGATTAGCCACAACATTTTTTATATTTTGTACCGCTACCGCATGAGCAAGGATCATTACGACTTGGGGTCTTATCGAATGTTGTCGTCGTTGGCTTATTAAGGATGGCGTCAAGCTCATTAAGATCTTCATCTACGGCACTATCAACACTGATATTGGCGAATAAGTTATTGTCAGCAACTAAAGCAGCCACTTGCGCTTTTTTTTCTTCACTACAAACCACTAAAGTTAATGGATTTTTTTCTGTGCCAAGTTTAACGGTACGCTTAGTGCTATAACCTGTTTTGACATGATTGACTCTGGTATGAATACGCCCTTTGTAATACAGATCGTGCATAACAAAACTCCGTTAATTAAATACTTGATTTGAGCGCGGCAGTATAACCTAAACGGTGAAATAGTCGACCGTTGAATTAAGGTGTTTAGGCTGTAGTTAACTTTTTACCAAAGCCGAGAAGAAATCTTGCTTTCGTTTATTACAGTTTTACCTAGCAAAGTATGAAACCATCAATATAGAAAAAACATGGTTCGTTAGTCATGTATTATTTATCACTTCCCCCTAACTACTTGAAAATATTAGCCTGTCATAGCAAAGTCACTATAATGACGTAACAAAAGACTCGCTATTTATTTTGCAGCCTAGCATATTGGGTAACGAAGCAAGAATGACATTTTTGGAGTAAACATTGCAGAACCCTAAGTTTAATTTATCCCCTGAACGCGTTAAATATTACCGCAAAGATAACGGTTGGTCGCAAGAGTTATTAGCGAAAGCCGCTGGTTTAAGTTTACGTACGATACAGCGCGCGGAAAAAGATGGTAATAGTTCAGTCGAAACACAATTAGCCTTGGCTGCTGCACTTAATGTTTCCAGCAAAAATCTCTCTTTAGCTTCAACACAAATTGAAACTCAATGGAAGTGGAGAAGTATTATGCAAAGTATCAGCGCATTGTTGGTTGTTTTTGGTGCCATCATCATGTTGGTTATACTGGGTGGTGATAGCGCTATGTATAGCGACTATTGCAGCGGGTTATTTATTTTACTGTTTATGTATGCCTCGACGGCTATAGCTTTTGGTGGTCATGGCATGATCAAATCTATTATTGGTTTGAAATATTTATTTGCTGGCGATATTTCAAGTTCTGATTCAACGAAGTTTTTAAGCGTTATCATAACCAAGCAAATTAGCTTTATTTATGGCGGTGCATTAATTGGACTTATGGTTGGTTTAATCGCTATTTTTTCTCATTATAATGAAAGTATAGCCGATGGCAGCTTATACTCAGCCTATGCGGTTTGTTTAGTGGTTCTGTTATACGCTAGTGTTATTGCTGAAGCGATATTACGCCCACTAGCAACCAAATTGACCCTAACAATTAATGACTAAATAGATTTATCCACGGTAAACCTCAACAAGCTTGACATAATATGTCAAGCTTGTTACTTTGAATATAACGTCAGTAGAGCTTAATTGAACCTAACAAGTGAAATGATTAATTCGCCCGTTAATTAGCACAAGCTCCCATATTCATCATAGAGGTTGTAATGGAATACATACTATTTTTTGAAACTTGGATCATCCTCGCTATATTGTTCGCTTGTCTTGAAATATTCGTTCCAGGCGGTATTTTACTCAATTTAGGCATAGCGTCATTATTAGTCGCTATTGGTGTTCACCAAGAAATTCTGGATACTTGGGTGCTAACCTTAACAACCTGGTTCATTATCGCCACCTTACTTCTGATAGCGGTTTACTTTATTACCGAACGATTTTTTCCCGGTGAAACCACCGTTGAAAATATCTATGAAGAGTTAGATATATACGGAAAAAACGTTCGTGTTATAGAGCAAATAGGACCTGGTACACAGGCGGGTCGAGTTGAATTTCAAGGCACTACCTGGACGGCACTTGGCGACGGCACTATTATCGATGCTGGTAGCCAGGCTTCTATTGTTTGTAAAGAAAATATATCTCTCGTCGTTGAACCCACCAAATAACTTTATTTACCCATTTTAAACACCCAAAAATTTAGTAGGAGAATACCTATGTTAGCTACTGTTACCTTTGCTTTTCTAGCTTTGCTCTTTATCGTCGTAAAGCTAGTACTTGTAGTACAAATGAAAGAAATTTGCGTGATAGAGCGTCTCGGTAAGTTTCGTGCTGTGCTGCAACCTGGATTACATTTTTTGATCCCCTTCATTGATCGCGTCGCCTATCGTCATGAAACCAGAGAGCAAGTACTTGATATACCAGCACAAAGCTGTATTTCTCGTGATAATATTCAAATCAGTGTTGATGGCTTGGTTTATATTCAAGTCATGGACGGTGAAAAAGCTAGTTACGGTATCGAAGATTACCGTCGCGCCAGCATTAATTTGGCACAAACCACCATGCGATCTGAAATAGGTAAATTAAATTTAGGCCAAACATTTTCCGAACGAGACACCTTAAACGAAACCATAGTCAGCGAGATTGATAAAGCTTCAGACCCTTGGGGGATTAAAGTATTACGCTACGAAGTACGTAATATTACGCCATCAGATAATGTTATCCATACCCTTGAAAAGCAAATGGAAGCTGAACGACAAAAACGTGCTGAAATTACTTTAGCGGAAGCAGAAAAAGAATCCACCATCAACCTGTCTGAAGGTGAGCGCCAAGAAGCGATCAACCTGTCTGAAGGTGATAAGCAAAAGCAAATTAATGAGGCTCATGGCCGCGCACAAGAAATCGCTATTCTGACTCAAGCCTCAGCAGAGGGCATTAATTTAATTGCCAAAGCTGCAGCATTACCCAGTGGTGATCAAGCAATAAAGATGCGTTTATTGGAACAATTTATCTCACAAACGGGCAATATTCTGAAAACCGCAGATGTTTCTATCGTACCAAGCGAAGTGGCGAAATTAGAAGGTTTCTTCCAAGGTATGGAAAAAGTAACGCAAAATATTCAAGGAGCAAAATCATGATAGCAATTGACGCAGACACTATTGATTTAGCTGTATTAGCCATTTGGGCGTTTATCTTTTTATTTTTGGCGTTCAAATTTTTCCAAGCAATTTGTTTAGTACCTACAAAATCTGCGTATGTCGTTGAGCGTTTAGGAAAGTATCGCTGTACTTTAGATGCTGGCTTTCATTTACTCTTACCATTCATTGACCGTGTCGCCTTTATTCAGGACTTAAAAGAGGAAACCATCGAAGTCCCTCCACAAGAGTGTTTTTCAAAAGATGAAGTGAATGTTGAAGTCGATGGCGTTATTTACATTCAAGTTATTGACGCAGTAAAGGCAAGTTATGGCATAACCGACTATCGCTTCGCCGCCATGCAACTTGCTCAGACTACCACTCGTTCAGTCATTGGTACGCTTGAATTGGATAGAACCTTTGAAGAGCGTGACATTATCAGTGCAAAAGTAGTTGAAGTGCTTGATAAAGCGGGTGAAAGCTGGGGAATTAGAGTGCATCGCTATGAAATTAAAAATATTACGCCACCAGCAACTGTACGTAATGCCATGGAAATGCAAGTTAATGCCGAACGAGAGCGACGTGCCATTTTGGCAAAAAGCTTAGGCGATAAAGCCAGTCGTATTAACCGCTCAGAAGGACAAATGACTGAGCTAATTAATTTATCAGAAGGTGAAAAACAACGTCGGATAAATTCAGCAGAAGGTAAAGCAGCAGAAATATTGGCCATTGCTCAAGCTACTGGAGATTCAATTAGCAAGTTAGCAGCAGCAATAGAACAGCCGGGTGGTCAACAGGCTCTAGATATGCAATTAAGCGAGCAATATTTGCAGCAAATGAAAGGCTTAAGTCAGCAGTCAACAAAAGTCATTTTGCCAGCAAACTTACTTGATTTTAAACAATGGCTAGCAACTGCGGGGATCCATAATAAATAATATGGCTTTCGAACAAGCTAAATTCTAAAGCCGACATTACTGTCGGCTTTTATAACAATAAAAAGCCGATAGAAAGCACTAAAACCAACGAACACAGCAACCAAATTTTATCAGCGACTTTGACTTTTTTAGCTTTATTTACCTGCCGTAACTTACTGACTGCTACATAAAACCCCGTTGTGGCTAAGGCAATAAGCATGTGAACTTGAATAGTGAGCAGTTCGCTATTTTCTTGCCAAAGAAATACCGGGCCACTGTAATTAACAAAAAATAAATTTAACAGTGAAACATGGGCCCATAGAACAAAAAACAATAAGGTTATTTTAAATTGATAAATGGCTTTCAGTGTTTTGGTAATGACATTATTTGCCATAAAATATTGACCTTAATTAGTTATTTTTAATTGACTAATAATGACTGAGTTACTTTTCGCTAAAGCATTAATGACTTAAAGATTTAGGTTAATTGATTGTATAACTTACAATGTTGTTGCCCATTGCAATAAATCATCATAGAGATATTTATAAGGTAGTTCTTTAAGCAGTTTATCACCTAAAACTTGCTTGCCAGTGCTAGTCACTTGCTCTTGTTCAAAGCTAGGAATAGCTAAACCAAGTGCTTTTGCCGCTACCTGATAATAATCTTTACGACAGGTTTTAGTAGCACTAACAACATTGTAAATTTGTCTTGGTAGCACCATGCTACTTTCAATCAAGCTATTAATAATATTCACGACATCGGCTTGATGTACTAAGTTAACTTGAGCACTTGCATTGGTAAATATACGACCCGACTGTAAGAACTTTCCTGGGTGTCGGTTAGGCCCTACTAAGCCAGCTAAGCGCAAAATATGAAACTGTTTAGAAAATGATTGTACCGCCTGCTCAGCCGCTAATAAAGTTTCAACTTTTTCAGCGTTAAGGTTTAACGATGTATTTTCATCAATTTCGCCGACTAAGCCATTATAAATGGCTGTGGAGTTCAATAGAATAATATGTTTAGTTTGTCCCGATTCAGCCAATTGCACTAATTGCTGAATTTTTAAAGGATAATCGAACTTACCCTTTTTTAGTTGTGGTGGGAGCGCGATCACTAACACGTCTTGCTGAAATAGCGCTTTATCTACTAACGTACTATTGGCGTCAATATCCAATTTGTTATCGCTAACGGCGATAGGCAGTATTAATTGTGTCGCGGGGATATTTAGCCTATTAAGCTTATCTCGTGTTGATTGTGACTGATAACTCGCCAACACAGGAATTTTTTTTTCCAGTAACGTTTGAGCAAGCACTTGCCCTAGCCAACCACAACCAATAATACTAACACTCATAAATAAAAATTCTCTTAAAATTAGTTGCTACAAAATTATTCAGCCAACACCGTTAGTTTTACCGACGCGATAGTCTTCAATAGACTCTACAACATCATTTGCAATAGCATTGGGCACTGGGATTGATAAATTATATTGCAGTATCTTCCAACCTTGTTCGGTATTGATCAATAAACCACTGCCTCGACAACGGCCGTAATTTTTGTTTTCCAGTAATTCATCAAAAAAAACAATATTACTCACCTGAGTTGACGTTATATGACGTTCAATCGGTTGATATAACCACCCTTTACCTTGACTAAAATAAGGTTTAACAAAGGCAGAAAATTCAGCTTTATTCCAACGTTCTGAGCTATCGGTACCAAGATAGATGGCATTATCGGCGAGTAGTGCCATATATTGTTCATAATCGGCTTGGGCGGCGGCTTGATGAAAATCATCAAGCACTTGATTTAACTTTTCATTAGCCGACGCAAAACAACTTACAAACAGTAAGCTTATTATCATCTTATACATAGTGACTTAATTCCTTGTCTGAAATTTACTGTTATAATCATACCGTAATTTATTGACTCTTGGCAGTGCTTAACACTGTTTATCTCTTTTCAAAACCGCCACATAACAGCCGGTAAAAACCGCAACAACTTTATCACCACAACAGACTTGTACTTCAATATTGAAGCGGGCGTTTTTCCCAATAGTTAATTCATCGCCATTACCACTGACTAAGTCGCGGGTCGTTCTCGCATGAGCAATACCAGCTAATGGCGCTAGATAGCGAATATTACCTTCAGCTAAAACAATATCAGCCTGTTGTTGATATTGTTTTAGCGCAAAATACACCCAGCCCCAACCTGTAAGCGTCGCCAAGGTATAAATACTGCCAGCAAACATAGTATTGTGAAGGTTTTTATTAAACTTAGCATCGCAATTGGTGATTAATGTTTGTTGATCAAAGTGACAAATACTAATATTCATCGCCTTACTCAGGGGAATAGTTTGATGCCACAACTGTTGAAGTTCGTGCGAGATTACGGCTAAATGAGCATTAAGAACCGATATCGCCTTAGTCATTTTATTATGACTTACTTCATCGTAAAGCGTATGAGAGTAGCCTTCATCAACATACCCTAAACGCTGATAAAATCCTATAGCACTATCACGAGCATTTAATTCAATCGTTTTCACGCCAACTTGAGCGGCTACGCTTTCCAACTCATTGATCAGTAATTTTCCAAGCCCTAGCCCCCTAACCTGATGACTTATTGCCATATAACGAATTTGTGCCTGATCTTGACTATACTTATGTAAACGCCCAACACCGACAATGTTATCGATATCGTCAACAATGACTCGATGGTATGATTGAGCCTCTAAGTCGTCTTTTTCGCTACCATAGGGTTGTTGCCATGGTTTACGTAGAGCCTGCCAACGTAATTGATAATATTGCTCTAATTCAGTTTTATTTTTTGGCGCTCTACATTCGTACATTAGCTATTCTTATACTAAGTGAAATAAATTAAATGCTAACAAATCCTTTATTGCCGGAATCTAATAACACGTGAAACTTGCCCAACATGTGAATCAAGGGCACCTAGTGTACCTTAGTAACGCAGAAGACCAAATATCGATTAGTGAAAATACCTATTATCGTTGGTTAGCGTTTGATGACGTGATTCAAAGCGTAATGCATTTGCGACAGCCCGAAAAATTAACCTTACCGCACCAATACGCTGTATTAATGCCGTTACTTTTCTTTAAGCCCATAAATGTGGTTGAATTAGGTTTAGGTGGCGGAAATATCAGCCGGTTTTTAGCTGTATTGCATTCAGATATTGATGTCGTCAGTGTTGAACTTTCTCGCCAAGTAATTCAATGTTTTAGCAAATTTTTCAACCCACTCCAACACAACATGACTATTGAAAACGAAGCCGCACTAACATGGTTGAAAAGTAGCAGTAACAGGCAAGCTACTGATTGGCTGGTTTGTGATGTCTATCAACATCATGCCGATAGTTTTCAAAAGCGGGTAGAATTGTTAAGCGCATTAGTCGATAATTTACAGCTTGGTGCTTGCTTAACGATTAACTTGCCGGATCTTGATGATCATGAAGTAAATCTTTGTTTGACTATATTAAAGCAGCTACAAAATTCGCATCAGATAATTTACTTTCATATTCCGCGCTATCTTAATATTGTTATTCACCTTTTACCCAATCATTGGCCAATTAATCGTCTGAAAAAACGTTCAAAAGCTACGTACTTGCCTTTATGGCAGTATCGCCGATGGAAAAAATACTTTGCTCATCATATCAAAGCATAATACGGCATTTGTTAAGCTTGTAAGTTAATAGTGACCGGGCCGTCATTAAGCAAACTTACTTGCATATCAGCGCCAAACACCCCTGTTGGTACCGCAAAGCCTAAGTGACGTAACTGGCTGCAAAAATATTGATATAATTCTTCACTCATTTCCGGGGACGCAGCACTCGTAAAGCTTGGACGTAGACCTTTAGAAGTATTTGCAGCAAGGGTAAACTGCGAGACAACTAATATCTCGCCATTAACTTGCTTAACATTCAAATTCATTTTGCCGTTCTCATCGGAAAAAATTCTATACCCTGCCACACGTTCAGCTAAGCGCTTAGCTTTAACCTGATTATCTTCAGGTTCAATAGCCAATAGCACCAATAAACCCTGCGCTATTTCACCAACCACTTGGTTATCAACACTAACACTCGCGTGTGAAACTCGTTGCAATAATGCGATCATTTACTCTCTGCTACTTTTTTCTGCAATAAAATTAGCCATAGTATCTGCTGCTTTACAAAATCCATCAATAGTTTGTGTTTCAAAACCTCCATGACCTGCTTTCGGTAATATTTGTAATTGTGCACTTGCCCATGCTTGCACGAGTTTATCGGCATAGCGCAACTGACACACCATGTCATAGCGACCATGTAAAACAATGGCTGGAATTTCATTAATTGTCGCTAAATTATTCAAGATAAAATTCTCTTCAATAAAACAATGATTGATAAAGTAGTGAGCTGATATTTTTGCCATACATAAGGCTTGATGGGCGTCTTCGATATGATGTGATTCTATATGGTGATGTTCGATTGTTGACAATCTAAGCTCCCACAAGCACCACGCCTTACTGGCGGCAATAGCAGCAATTTCATTGCTTCCAATGAGTAAGTCATAATAGCCGTGTAGAACATTTTTACTGCTAATATCAGGTAGCTGCTCAACAAAATCTCGGTGGTATTCGGGAAAAAATCCTGCGGCACCATTGTTGCTATATAGCCAGTCATATTCAGTAGATGTACCGAGAAAAATTCCCCGCAAAATAAAGCCCAACACTGTTTCCGGGTACTCAATACCATAGAGCAAGGCCAATGTGGTGCCCCAAGAGCCTCCAGCGACTAACCAATGAGATATATCTAAATGTTTACGGATAAGGTCAAGGTCATCAATCAAGTCTTTGGTGGTATTATTCTTCAGGCTTGGCGATGGTTTGGAGCGACCACAGCCTCGTTGATCAAATAAAATGATTCGATACTTATCAGGATCAAAATAGCGCCGATGATTTTTACTTGTGCCACCACCTGGGCCACCATGTAAATAAATAACGGCGATGCCATTTGGATTACCTGATTGTTCAAGATAGAGTTGATGCCCATCAGAAACATCGAGCCACTCTTGGTGATACACCGCTATATTTGGAAAAAGCACTCTGGCCATAAACCCTCCTTAAAGAGAATCTATTCAGTTTAGTTGCTTAACAAGCAAATAGCGACCATGCCATCTGATAATAAATTATAACTTAATCAGTATCTTGCTCTGATAACGCTAACTTGTTTTTTGTATCAAAATCTTCTAATGATACGGTAAATAGTGCCCCTACTAGCACCACCAACCAACTCAAATATACCCAAAGAAATAAAATTGGAATACTCGATAACGCGCCATATATCGCCTGATAAGATGGTAGTTGAGTTACATAGATAGCAAAAGATTTTTTCGCTACCTCAAATAAAACTGCCGCTAGTACAGCACCAGCAATAGCAAATTTAGCTGGAATGACTTTATTAGGCACTACCATATATAAAATGAAAAAAGCGGTTGTTGATGCGACTAAAGGTAACGCCCGAACCAAAACATTGGTTAGCCCTAACAAGTCGTAATCACCTAACGACACCATAGATAAAATATAAGAACTCAGTACCAAGCTACTCCCCACTAATACTGGGCCTAACGTTAAAACCATCCAATACATTGAGAAGGAGGTGATAACTCTGCGCTTTTCATCGACCCGCCATAGCTTATTTAAGCATTTATCAATTGCTGAAATGAGTAGCATGGCAAAAATAAATAGTGCGGTTATTGCCACGGCTGACATCTTAGACGCATTGCTAACAAAACCGGTAATATGCTCTTGCACCACATCACCAGAAGCAGGAACAAAGTTCTGATAAACAAAATTTTCTATTAATTCTCGAATTTCAGAAAATATCGGAAAAGCGGTCATGACCGATAACATAACTACCATTAATGGCACTAATGACATTAAGGTAACATATGACAAGTAACCCGCGGTGACATGTATCCGTTCTTTTTTAAAGTTGTTAACAAACAATAAAAAAAAGCTAAGGCCCGCTTCGATATAATGATGTTGCTTTATTTTTTCTAATTTGGAATGCATATAAACGACTAGTTAGAACCATTACATTCATAGTAAGGCAATGGATAAAATAACGGTAGTGATAATCTAGGTAATTTTATATTTCATGCCATTATATTTAAAATATAATTAATCAGTGGTGCCAACATTCAGATAGCTGTTGTATACCTGACTAAAACTCGATTAGATAGACGGTGACATTCGGTGAGGTTAGTCAGGGTCAATTTCAACAATAATAAAACACATAACTGAATGGCACGTATCATTTAGTAAATATATTACCGATTAATCGTATTTTATTAACGTGATTAAAATATATAATAACGTTTACTTGTTAGTGCGGAGAAACAATTTGTTCAAGGCTTTCTTCTGGCCAGTTAGCCAGTTGGTTAATTTCAGCTAACAAGGCAGATAACTGTTTAACTTGCTTAGGTCCTGCAGAGCCTTCTTCAAAGAGTTGGCTTAATTGCTGTAGCGTTTTGAGCTGTTCTGGAGACATTAAGAAATTATCCTTTTTCTTGTAACGATATTAATGGTTAACTAGCTGTGCGTCTATTGCCTGTGGGAAACACAACCATATTGTTTTTGATGTTATCGCGACCATCATTAATAAACTCATCGTACAGTTTATCTAGCTCACGTTTTTCTAATAACTTTGCATTATTGGCAACCGCTTTTTCAAATAGGCAATTCAGTCTTGCTAACTTGTGCGTTTCCATAACTATCACCCTTCTAACATTCAAATGGTCATTACCTTGAGTCTGAGCTTAAATATAGCAGTTAATGGGATTTCTAAAAGGTCAGGAAATATAAATGGATAATATAATTTTTAAAAATAAAGATGCACTAATAACAAAAAACGTAACATACTATTTTTTAAAAGAATTATAAAAAGATTAAAAGTTAAGAATTAAAATACCCTCTTAATGTTTAAGACATGTCTTACATAAAACATCTCTTTACAGTAAAAAATGTAAAAAAAAACCATTCGAATTACTTCAAATGGTTTTCTAATCATCGGTTGGCTAAAGTTTATTTAGCACTACGACCTTCACGTTTACGATCATTCTCTTTTAATGACTTCTTACGAATACGAATGCTTTCAGGCGTCACTTCAACTAACTCATCATTATCAATAAATTCTAATGCTTGCTCTAAAGACATAATGATAGGTGGAGTCAATGTTTGTGCTTCATCAGTACCAGAAGAACGAACGTTAGTTAATTGCTTACCCTTAAGGGCATTAACCGTTAAATCGTTATCACGGCTATGAATACCAATGACTTGACCTTCGTAAATATCAATACCGTGACCAATTAACATACGACCACGAGATTGTAAGTTAAAGATAGCGTTAGTTAATGCTTTACCCGTTGCGTTAGCGATCATTACACCATTTTTACGTTGGCCGATTTCGCCGCCTTTATGAGGACCGTATTCAAAGAATGTATGATAAATCAAACCAGAACCTGACGTTAACGTCATAAATTCAGTTTGGAAACCAATCAAACCACGACTAGGCATGATAAAGTCCATACGAATACGACCAGTACCATCAGGCGCCATATCAGTTAATTCTGCTTTACGTACACCCATTCTTTCCATGATAGGACCTTGATGCTGTTCTTCAACATCAATAGTTACAGTTTCGTATGGTTCTTGTAACTCACCATTTATTTCACGAATAATAACTTCTGGACGTGATACCGCAAGCTCAAAACCTTCACGACGCATGTTTTCAATTAGGATACCTAAATGAAGCTCACCACGTCCTGATACTTTAAACTTATCCGCATCTTCTAATTGCTCAACACGCAATGCAACGTTGTGGATCAACTCTTTATCTAAACGGTCTTTGATGTTACGTGATGTAACAAATTTACCTTCTTTACCACAAAATGGTGAAGTATTTACTTGGAAAGTCATGTTGATGGTCGGTTCATCAACAGACAATGCCGGTAAACCTTCAACTTCCGTTGGACAACAAATAGTGTCTGATATTTTTAACTCGCCTAGGCCAGTAATAGCGATAATATCACCAGCAAAACCTTCGGCAATATCATGGCGCTCTAATCCTAAGTAACCAAAAACTTTACCTACTTTGGCATTGTGTACGCCGCCGTTTGCTAAGTTAATAGTCACTTGTTGATTTGGCTTTACAGAACCACGGGCAATACGACCAACGCCAATAACACCTAAGTATGAGCTGTAATCAAGTTGAGATATTTGCATTTGAAATGGACCATCTGGATCCGCTGTTGGTGCAGGCACTTCTTTAAGAATAGTATCAAATAGAGGTGTCATGTCAGTGCCAGTTGCGCCTTCTTCAAGCGTCGCCCAACCATTGATTGCTGAAGCGTAAACAACTTTAAAGTCAAGTTGTTCATCGGTAGCACCAAGGTTATCAAACAATTCAAAAACTTGGTCCATAACCCAGTCAGGACGAGAACCTGGCTTATCAACTTTATTAATAACAACAATTGGTTTTAAACCTTGAGCAAACGCTTTTTTCGTAACGAAACGCGTTTGTGGCATAGGGCCCTCTTGTGCATCAACGATAAGCAAAACTGAATCTACCATCGACATTACACGTTCAACTTCACCACCAAAATCAGCATGGCCAGGAGTATCTACGATGTTTACACGGTAGCCGTTCCAGTTAATAGCCGTGTTTTTAGCTAAGATTGTGATACCACGTTCTTTTTCGATGTCATTCGAATCCATCGTACGTTCTTCTAGACCGCCACGGGCGTCTAGCGTACCTGACTGTTCTAATAATTTATCAACTAAAGTGGTTTTTCCGTGGTCAACGTGAGCAATAATTGCCACATTTCTTAATTTATCTAACACAGGCGTTACTCGCTGTTACTATCGTTTATTGCTACTTCAAGCAGTTTAACGAATAGGGCTATAATTGGGCGCGTATTATACAGCAGAAGTACAAACAAAGACACTGCCATAAAAATATAAATTAAATTTATAACCCCTAAATAGATTCCTGCTAATATATTGTCCATGACCAAATTGGAGCGACCGCACCATGATGCAGCAAGTAGCGCACAAAAATGGTGCAGAACAACTCAAGTAAAAACATTAAAGCCTTATATTTCAATAGCTTTAGCTTTGGCACAGTATTAGCTTAAGCACAAACAAACAAAATTAATTTTTTGAAAGCTTAAAGAACTTACTACACTGGAGATTTTCAATGTCAAACGCAGTTTTAGATTTAATTAAAGAACATGACGTCAAATTTGTTGATTTACGTTTTACTGACTCTAAAGGTAAAGAACAACACGTTTCAATTCCACATCATCAAGTAACAGAAGATTTTTTTGAAGATGGTAAAATGTTTGATGGTTCTTCAATTGAAGGCTGGAAAGGCATTAACGAATCAGACATGGTGATGATGCCGGTTGCAGAATCTGCGGTACTCGACCCATTTACTGAAGCGGTAACATTGAATATTCGTTGTGACATTGTTGAACCTACTACTATGCAAGGTTACAGCCGTGATCCACGCTCAGTTGCTAAGCGCGCTGAAGACTATATGCGCAGTACTGGCATCGCAGATACTGTATTGATTGGTCCAGAGCCAGAGTTTTTCGTGTTTGATGATGTACGTTTTCACACAGATATGAGTGGTTCGTTCTATAAAATAGACGATAAAGAAGCCGCTTGGAATTCTGGTACAGAATACGAAGAAGGCAACATGGGACATCGTCCAGGTGTAAAAGGTGGTTATTTCCCAACGTCACCTGTCGATTCATCTCAAGATTTGCGCTCAGCTATGTGCTTAGTAATGGAAGAAATGGGCTTAGTGGTGGAAGCTCATCATCACGAAGTAGCCACTGCGGGTCAAAATGAAATTGCTTGTCGTTTTAACACTATGGTACTTAAAGCAGATGAAGTTCAAATCTATAAGTATGTTGTTCATAACGTAGCGCACGCCTACGGTAAAACAGCGACCTTTATGCCAAAACCATTGGTTGGTGATAATGGTACAGGTATGCATGTACACCAATCTCTTGCTAAAGACGGCGTTAACTTATTCTCTGGTGATAAATACGGCGGGTTATCTGAGTTAGCACTTTATTACATTGGCGGTATCATTAAGCATGCCAAAGCATTGAATGCTTTCACTAATGCCTCTACTAACTCATATAAGCGTCTTGTGCCACACTTTGAAGCACCGGTAATGCTAGCTTACTCTGCACGTAACCGTTCCGCGTCAATTCGCATTCCAATGGTGCCAAGTCCAAAAGCTATGCGTATTGAAGTTCGCTTCCCTGATCCAACCATGAATCCTTACTTAGGTTTCTCTGCAATGTTAATGGCTGGTCTTGATGGTATCAAAAATAAGATCCATCCTGGTGATGCCATGGATAAAGATTTATATGACTTACCAGCAGAAGAAGCTGCTGAAATTCCTCAAGTTGCAACCTCATTAAGTGAAGCACTTGACGCCTTAGAAAATGACATGGACTTCTTAACAGAGGGTGGTGTTATGGACAAAGATATGATCGACGCTTATATTGGCTTAAAGCGTAAAGAAGTTGAGTTATTAAACTCTACAACTCATCCTGTTGAATTCGATATGTACTACAGCGTATAAAGAATTCAAATAGTTAAATATTAAAAAAGCTCACTTCGGTGAGCTTTTTTTGTGGCACATTCGGCATTATTTGGATAGATTAACACTAGACCTACGGAACAGGAATATTACTTTTGATCTACACCGCACGTTTTTGCCTTTTTTTTCTATTGCTTACGCAAGCTTTCTCGGTGTTTGCAAGCACGGCTAAAATTTATGTATGGCGCAACGAACAAGGTGTACTAGTTTTTTCAGATAGTCCTCAGCCGGGGGCAGAAGAAGTAGATATTAAAGAACCTAATACCGTAAAATCCTCAATTGACACCTCCATATTAGATATAAAACCCCAAGCGATAGACAATAATTATCAAGTAGAAATAATCCAACCAAAAAATAACGCTACGGTCAGAGATAACACAGGTTCAGTTTATGTGTCAGGTAGAATTAAACCTATCTTTAAACGCGGACTTAAGATTCAATTATATTTAGATGATCAACCTTATGAAAAACCACAAACACATTCAATGTTCGTGCTAAGAAATGTAGACCGTGGCGAACATCAAATAAAAATGTCGATCTTTGATGATAAAGGCAAGGTTATTGCAACGTCTTCTCCAGTAACGTTTTATATGCACAGAGTCTCTGTTAATAAGGCAAATTAGCCTGATTTCAGTGCATATTGCACCATAATTATTTACACTCGTTACTTATCGCACCATTTTAGTGCAAGGAAAAGTAATGTCTAATAACGTCCTAAATTTAAAAAAAATAAAATTGCACTATCAACAAGCGTTACCTAATCAGATGGTAACGGCAGTCGTCGTATTAGATAGCGATCTAAGCATTTGCTATGTTAATCCTGCTGCTGAAGCATTGTTAGTTAAAAGTTTAAGTAAACTAAACCGACAACCTATTGAACAAGTATTTTACAATACCCCTATTAATAGTAACCGTTTGCAGCAGCTACTAACTACCGGACAAGAGTTTAGTGATAGTGATGTTACGATTGAGTTTTTTGATCACCGCCGAATCACCGTAGAGATCACAGCCTCATCGGTTACTTTTGAGCAATACCCACACATATTGTTAGAATTTAAACAAATTGATCAACAAAAACAGATCAGCGCCGAAGCTTTTCAGCAACAACAATGGGAATCTGCTCGAGATCTTATCCGTGGTCTGGCACATGAAATTAAAAATCCTTTGGGTGGGCTAAGAGGTGCAGCACAATTATTAGATTTAGAGCTTAACGCAGAACAAAAAGAATATACCGCCATGATCATTGAGCAAGCCGATAGGCTAACGAACTTGGTTGATCGCTTGTTAGGTCCAAATCATTTACCCGTAATGAAATTGCAAAATATTCATATAGTTATCGAAAAAGTGTTCCAATTAACACAATTTGATAACCCGAAGAACATCGCCTTAGCGCGCGATTATGATCCCTCAATTCCTGAATTAACCTTTGATCAAGACAAGTTACAACAAACGGTTATCAATATTATTAACAATGCTATTCAAGCATTAGATACAGAGCATAAGATTACATTAAGAACGCGGGCAGCAAGCAATAAAACCATTAACGGTAAGCGAATAAAACTCTGCGCTGAAATCAGCATAATCGACAACGGCCCAGGCATACCTGAGCATATTCAAAGTACGCTATTCTACCCTATGGTGTCCGGTCGAGCCTCAGGAACCGGCTTAGGTCTTTCAATTTGCCAAACGATAGTACATCAGCACAACGGAAAATTATCCTGTAAAAGCCGTCCAGGGCATACAGAGTTTACTATTTTATTACCTTTTGATAGCGAGAGAAGCCAATGATCACCGAACAAGTTTGGATCGTCGATGATGATAGTTCCATTAGATGGGTACTAGAAAAGGCATTGTCCAACGCTAACATCAGCGTAGGGACATTTCATAACCCTGAAGACCTCTTAACCGCATTAGAACATAACCAGCCTGAGGTCATTATTTCTGATATTCGCATGCCTAATATCGACGGTATGACATTATTAGCCCAAATCAATGATCAGTTTTCTCATATACCGGTTATTATCATGACGGCGCATTCTGACCTCGACAGTGCGGTAAATGCCTATCAGGGCGGCGCTTTTGAGTATTTGCCAAAGCCTTTTGATATTGACGATGCAGTGACCCTTGCCAATAGAGCGTTAACACACGCTCGTGAATTAAAATCTAAAAAACAACTTAACGTTCCATCGGTAGAAAGTGTCGGCATTATCGGAGCAGCACCGTCAATGCAGGAAGTTTTTAGAGCTATTGGTCGACTATCTCGTTCAAGTATCAGTGTGCTAATTAATGGTGAATCCGGTACAGGTAAAGAATTAGTCGCACATGCATTACATATGCACAGTCCTCGCTCTTCAGCCCCCTTTATTCCACTTAATATGGCAGCTATCCCAAAAGACTTAATTGAATCCGAACTATTTGGCCACGAAAAAGGCGCATTTACTGGCGCTAATGCAATACGTCAAGGACGCTTTGAACAGGCGCATCAGGGAACACTTTTCTTAGATGAAATAGGTGATATGCCATTAGATATTCAAACACGATTACTTAGGGTACTCGCTGATGGTCAATTTTACCGCGTTGGCGGTCACTCCCCCATACAAGTTGATGTACGAATAATTGCAGCAACACATCAAAACTTAGAGGAACGAGTCAACAATGGTGAGTTTCGTGAAGATTTATTTCATCGACTTAATGTCATCAGAATACAAATTCCGAGCCTAAGAGAAAGAAAAGAAGATATTAAGCAATTAGCCCAACATTTCTTAAAGCAAGCAGCTAACGAGCTAGCCGTTGAAAGTAAAACACTGCATAAAACGACCTTATCATATTTAGAGCAATGTGAATGGCCAGGCAATGTTAGGCAACTGGAAAATATCTGTCGATTTTTAACGGTTATGGCTAGCGGTAAACAAATACTAATGACTGACTTACCCAGTGAACTGACCGAAAAGCCGGTTACGCTAATCAACAACTCACAGGAAAGCTGGCAAGATAACTTAAAAAAATGGGTAAATAATGAATTATCATTAGGTAAGAGTAATATTATTGAACAAGCATTACCTGAGTTTGAGAAAGTATTACTCGCTAGTGCCCTAAAACATACTCAAGGTCACAAACAAGAAGCAGCCAAACGTTTAGGTTGGGGGCGTAATACCTTAACAAGAAAACTAAAAGAGCTAAATATGCCAGATTAGCGGATTGGTTTTATTACTCGTTCCTAAGCGTTTACTATCGGAAAAGTGATAACTTGGTCTATTTTATTCACCGTTAAAGCAAGCATAACGAGCCGATCAATGCCAAGTGCAACACCTGCACACGCAGGTAAGCCGTGCTCCAATGCCGAGATGAAGTGTTGATCAATGTCTTGTTCAATTTTTCCTAATGTAGTGCGTGTTTGATTGTCCTGCTCAAAGCGCAATTTTTGTTGAGCAACATCAGTTAATTCATGAAAACCATTAGCCAGTTCAATACCTTTAAAGTAACACTCAAAACGCTCGGCAACACGTGGATCCTTCAAGCTGATTTTTGCAAGTGACGCTTGGCTTGCTGGAAAGTTATAAACAAAACATGGCTTATTATCGCCTATATTGGGTTCAATTAACTCTGCCATAATAAATTGTAGTAATGTATCTAGACAATCTTCCTGTTCTAGCCAATCACTCAATTTATCATGAGCAGAAATGATTCGAATTAGTTCATCTCTGTTAGTCATCAAAGGATCAATAGCGACTTCTCTGATAAAGAGTTCCTGATAACTAATACGCTCAACTTGCTGGCAGCCCAAAACAGAGCTAAGTAACTCCGCCACCTCATCCATTAATTGAAAATGGTCAAAACCAACTCTATACCACTCTAACATGGTAAATTCGGGATTATGATATCGACCTTGTTGTTCATGCCGAAAGGCTTTACAAATTTGATAACAACAACCGTAACCACTTGCGAGTAAACGCTTCATCGCAAATTCAGGTGATGTTTGCGCATACAGATTTGTTGACTCATCACAATGACTCTCTGCAGAGTAATTATATAGAGTACTAAACGCATCCAAATGTACATCAGTTACCGTGGCATGTGAAAGTAAAGGCGTTTCAACTTCAATGATATCTAAAGCTAAGAAGAAGCTCCGAATTTGGGCTAAAATATGCGCTCGTTGCTTGGCATTTTGCCAGTCCATAGTCGGTTGCCATGACATCAATAAAATTACCTATAAGAATACAATCAACATTTAACGCTACTTTAAACGAAATAATAGCAGACAGCAAAAAGCCCGACTCTTTCGAATCGGGCTTCTTTAATAGGAGCCTGATAATGTCCTACTCTCACATGGGAACTCCCACACTACCATCGGCGCTAACACGTTTC
>OJDR01000094.1_pt1 | contig 37452 bp, 25 predicted proteins | sample 1593081 | NCBI WGS metagenome assembly OJDR01 (sample SAMN05416873, study PRJEB24817) | seawater metagenome | isolation source: Sea water | place: Canada:Atlantic | collected 2013-11
GATAAAAATCTGACGCAATGTAGCCACCCAAGATAAGAAACGGTGCCACCATTAAAGCGATTTTCGTATGACGGTTCATGATCATCCTTATTTTTCTTTAGTATTATGTACTATGGTAATTAAAAATCATCTTGCAACACTACATCCCCTAGCTGTTGCGACTGCCTATTATATTACGTTTAACTGTTAAATATTAATGAAAAAATTAAAGGCTCCACAAGTGGAGCCTTTATGCCTGTGGTACAAAATACCCTTACACTATGCTAGTGATCGTGTGCCGCAGAAACACCACCATGTGGCGTACGGAAGTTATCGACCATCTGTTGAATATGTGCTGGTGCTGGGCCGGTTACTTTCAACATGGCAAATGCAACCACAAAGTTAACTACCGCGCCAACTGAACCAAAGGCATTTGGTGAAATACCAAAGAACCAATTAGGCCCCATATCGCCTAAGAATGACGTACCAGGAATAAACATAATACCTTTATGTTGGAACACATACAGCATAGTGACTCCGATACCTGAAATCATACCTGCAACAGCCGCTTTACCACTCATTTTCTTAGCAAATATACCCATCATTAGTGCCGGGAATATTGACGATGCTGCTAAACCAAAGGCTAGCGCCACGGTTCCTGCGGCAAAACCAGGCGGATTTAAACCCAGCCAACCAGCCACTAAGACCGATATGGTCATAACTACACGACCCGCTAATAACTCATTTTTCTCTGTTAAATCAGGTGTTAATATACCTTTCATTAAATCATGAGAAATAGAGGACGAAATCGCTAATAATAAGCCCGCAGCAGTCGACAGCGCAGCAGCTAAGCCACCGGCGGCAACTAAAGCAATAACCCAGTTTGGTAAGTTCGCGATTGCAGGGTTAGCCAATACCATAATGTCACGGTCAACTTTCACCATTTCATTGGTTGCTTTGTCTGCAGTGTATTGAATTTTACCATCGCCATTTTTTTCTTCGTATTTCAATAAGCCAGTTTTTTCCCAATCTTTAAACCACTGAGGACGCTCAGCATAATCAAGATTTTGACCCGCTACTGGCTCAATAGTGTTCATTAAGTTTAAACGAGCCATAGCGCCAACTGCGGGAGCCACTGTGTACAACAACGCAATAAACACTAATGCGTAACCTGCTGATTGACGAGCAGCTTTAACTGAAGGCACCGTGAAAAAACGCATAATAACGTGCGGTAAACCGGCCGTACCTATCATCAGTGATAAGGTATAGGCGAACATATTTACTGTGCCCCCCATGTTGTCAGTGGTGTACTCTTTAAAACCAAGATCGGTTACCACCATATCTAGTTTGTCGAGTAAGTAAACACCGCTACCATCAGCTAACGTCGAACCTAAACCCAGTTGTGGAATCGGGTTACCGGTTAATTGTAGCGAGATAAAGACGGCGGGAATGGTATAAGCAAAAATCAAAACGCAATACTGAGCGATTTGCGTGTAAGTAATACCTTTCATGCCACCTAATACCGCATAAACCCAAACCACGAACATACCAATGTAAAGGCCTAGATCATAATCAACTTCTAAGAAGCGAGAGAATGCAACACCCACACCTTTCATTTGGCCGATGATATAAGTTAATGAAGCGATAATTAAACAAACAACCGCAACGACACGTGCAGTTTTAGAATAATATCGATCATAGATAAACTCAGGTACGGTAAATTTACCATGCTTACGCATATAAGGTGCCAGTAACATAGCAAGTAAAACATAGCCACCGGTCCAACCCATTAGAAATACAGAGCCCCCGTATCCTAAAAAGGAAATCATACCCGCCATTGAAATAAATGACGCCGCACTCATCCAGTCAGCACCAATGGCCATACCGTTTTGCATTGGCGTAACACCACCACCAGCAACATAAAAGTCACTGGTTGAACCTGCTCGAGCCCACCAAGCTATACCAAAGTAAACAGCGAACGAACCAAATACAGCTATGTATGTATAAAGCTTTAACTCATCCATTATGATTCCTCCACGTTATATTTTTTATCAAGGTCGTTCATTTTTTTTGTATACCAAAAAACTAAACCGACAAAGGTGTAAATTGAGCCTTGTTGTGCAAACCAGAAACCTAGTTTATAGCCACCTAGACGTATTGCATTTAAAGGTTCGACAAGTATCAAACCAAAACCAAATGAAACTACGAACCAAATGGCAAGACATATGAATATTAAGCGCAGATTTTCCTGCCAATATGTTGTGTTACCTTCCATCATCCTCTCCTAGCAATTATTCCTATTAAGTCTATTAACTCAATAGGCACAGCGTTTTATGATTTTTATACGCTTTAACCTGTTGTTTAAAGAGCGGTTAAGTATTTATTCAATCCAGAAAGTGGATAAATCAATACTTAACCTACTCTAGGCTACACACTAGCAATCTTTGTTCGACGCTCCTATTAAACTTTAGTCTAGAAGATGGGTGAAACAGTTGACTTAAGCGTTACAATTCTCCTAAATACAGGAATACTATTTACTTGGAATACGGCCATGGACTCCGCACTCACTGAAATTAGCGAATTTATTCAAGCGATCCCGCCGCTGGAATTATTACCAAGTCATATCATTGAACAAATAGTCAAAGAGATAAATATTTGCTACGTCCGTCGTGGTCAAATGCTTCCGCCGCAAGGTATTACCGACGAAAGCCTCTATATTTTGCGCAAAGGCGCCTTAAGCTATGTCACTAACGAGGGTGAATTACTAGGCAAATATGGTGAAGGAGAGGTTTGTACGGTTTTTTGTTTTAGCAATAACGACAATATCAAAGTGACTACCGACGAAGATACCTTGCTTTACAGTATCAATTATCATAATTTTCGTCAGTTAGTCGATGAATATCCTGATGTGATGGCGTTTTTTCAGCAAACGGCTGAACAACGGCTAAATAAGAAAATGCTACAAGTCAATGAAGATGCTATTTTAAATTCTTCATTGCTCAACAGTTCAGTTGTAAATTTCTATCATAGCCCTGTGGTTACTATTAGCCCCGAAACTAGCATTCAACAGGCCGCTATTTTAATGACCGAAGAAAATTTTTCCTGTTTAGTTATCGTGCGAAATAACCAGCCCTTAGGCATAGTGACTGACAAAGACATTCGGCGCCGCTGTGTTGCGCAAGGCTTACCGACTGATCAACCCGTTAGTACCATCATGACCGATAACATGGCGACCATTGACATTAAGAGCACCGCCTATGATGCACTCATGATGATGACCCAAAAGCATATTCACCATTTGCCCGTCACTAAAAACAGCCAACTAAAAGGCATGGTGACCGTCACTGACTTAATGAATAATGAGGGACAAAATGCCGTTAACATTACCAGTGTTATTCATAAAGCAAAGTCGGTTAGCGAACTAACTGACATCAGCAGTATGATACCCAAACTACAAATTCGTATGGCAAAACTGGGCACTACCGCCGATCATGTCGGCAAAAGTATTAGTGCGATTACCATGGCTTTCACTATTCGATTAATTGAAATGGCGGAAAAATTATTAGGCCCACCGCCCGTACCATACGCATGGTTAGCTGCAGGTTCACAGGCCCGGCAAGAGCAATTTGCTCACTCAGATCAAGACAATGCCCTGATCATCTCAAACGACATGCAGCCAGAACACAGTTATTGGTTTAAAGATCTCGCCACTTTTGTTTCAGACGGTTTAGCCGCGTGCGGATTTATTTACTGCCCCGGTGACGTAATGGCCACTAATCCAAAGTGGTGCCAAACACAGCAGAAATGGTCACAATATTTTGCCCAGTGGATAAACACACCTGAGCCGAAAGCATTAATGCATTGCAGTATATTCTTCGATTTAACCACAGTTTATGGTGACAGTCGCTTGCTCGAACAAGTGCAAGAAAAAATGTTAAAAACCACCCAACACAGCACATTATTCATCGCACATTTATCTCGAAATGCTTTAAATTTAAGACCACCGCTTGGTTTTTTCCGTGACTTTGTGTTAATTCAAGACGGCGAAAATAAAGCCACACTAGATTTAAAGCACAACGGTATTGCTCCTATCGTCGATCTTGCGCGCATTTATGCGTTATCGGAAGGTATCTCTTCGGTGAATACCATAGAGCGTTTACAGCAAGCCGCAGGAACACCTTCATTGACAAAATCCTCAGCGGCAAATTTAATCGACGCTTATGAATTTTTAAGCATGCTACGTATGATGCATCAAGCCAATAAATTACAACAAGGACAACAGCCTAATAATTACTTGTCGCCAAAAGAAATTTCCAAACTCGAGCGTGAACATTTAAAAGATGCTTTTAAAGTGATAAAAACCATGCAAGACAGCCGTCAATCAACTTATTAGATAAGCCGTATTATGTTTAATCATCATCTAACCCGCTGGTTACTCGGTTACGAAGCACAGCGAAAGCGCATGTTAAAAAAAGCGCCTGAAGGACCATTGCGTGACTTTCTTAGTGCTCCTTTTCCAGCGCTTTATACGCCATTTGATCAAATTCCGATTTTAGCGGTAGATTTTGAAACCACGGGCTTAGATGCCGTGCACGATAAGTTACTAAGTGTGGGTTGTGTCGAGCTTTGCCACAATCAAATCAAACTTGGCAGCAGCTACCACCAAATAATCAACACGAAGGGAAGATTGAAAGCAGATAATGTCACTATTCACCAAATTACTGATGATCAAAAAGACCAAGGTCAGCCACTAGCACAAGTAATAGCACAATTATTACAGAAGCTAACAGGTAAAGTCATGCTGGTACATTTTGCTCGTATCGAGCGACAATTTTTACAACAAGCCTGCCTTGAACTTTATGGTATGGCACCACCATTGCCCATTATTGACACGCTAGTGGTTGCTAAAAAAAGGCTCGACAAAAGAGATGTTGCGTATGATCCTTCAGAATTAAGGCTATCTGCCTTACGGGCAAAATATGGTTTTCCTGATCATTATGCTCATAATGCCCTCAATGATGCCATCGCCACCGCCGAGCTGCTATTAGCGCAAGTTAGCGATAGAGATGAGTCGATGTCACTGCAACAATTAATTTTATAGCTTTTGCAATAACTCAGCGAAAAATTCAAGAGAAAGCCTAATTGGCAATACTTGCATTAGCATGAAGTACTTTGGCGCAAATAGCACCGAAAAAATATCAAGACGGGTTTGCCAAGATAGCGCTATCTTAAAGCCAAAAATGCCTTCAAACACTATTCTCAAAGAAGTAAAAATGAACAATGAAACTTGTCACTTTTTAGATAAAATCAACATCAGCATAGCTATTTTGACGAAAAATTATAGTCATCAAAATACGCTAAACCAAACACTAACCGAGCCAATGATACTTATCAACAAGATAGAGGACTAGGGCTCTCGTTGTAAAAAACAGCTAAGATAATTCGTCGTTTTTGCAACTAATCAAACCAAGTTATTCGTCGCTGCAGTTACACCAACAATAACCATTTGTGTGCCGATCACCGCCAAAATTAAACCCATTAAACGAGTCACAATGCTTAGCCCTGCCTTACCCACAAACTTTAGAATGCTAGTACTAAAAATAAAACAGAAAAATGTCATTAAACATAATAATGCAAAGACAGAAATAGTGATGACGATGCCAGATATTCCTCCTGATGAAGAGAAGTTCATCGCCGTTGCAATGGTGCCAGGCCCGGCAAGTAAAGGCACAGCTAATGGTGACACCGCAACATCAGAATCATCATGGCTTTTTGCAGAGTGCAACTTAGAGCCTTGACCGTTCAGCATATGGTAACCGACTAAAAACACTAATATACCACCGGCAATTCTCAGGGCTGAAAGCGTGATACCAAACAAATGAAAAATAGCTTTCCCCAATACTGAAAAGCATAAAATGACACAAAAGGTGATCGCTAATGCTTTTGCCGCAATTTTAACTTGCTCGGCTTTACCTTTATCACCAACGAGGCCTGCAAAAACGGCAGTGTTTGCAATTGGGTTCATGATGGCAAAGAAACCAAGAAACACCGTCACTGCTTGGGCATATATGTCATTCATAAAATAAAAACTCCTAATATTAGGCCGAGTACGTTAGCAAACGTTCAGCTTATCTAAGCAATATTAATCCACTGAAATACCAATTATTTTATACCTTGTAGCACCACAGTCACCATAAGTTATTTTAGCTAAATGCACAAAATAACTTGGTCTATCGCAAAACTATGAGACAATTCACTTAAGCAATCACCTACTTAAGGTTTATGATGAAACTTTTAGCCCGTAATCTTTCTCGTTCAACTACAGAACAAGAGCTGCGCATTTTATTTTCTGCCCATGGGTCAGTCACTGAGTGTAACTTGGTGTTAGACCAAGAAACAGGTAAATCAAAAGGTTTTGCCTTTATCGAAATGCCAAATGAAAAAGAAGCCAAATTAGCCTTAGCTAATCTGCATGAAACAAAAGTCGCTAATAATAAAATTCGTGTGAAAATGGCGCAGTAATATTATTCAAGCAATAATAAAAAAGCCAGTGCTCTAATAGCACTGGCTTTTTTATTATCTATGTCTGTTAATGATCTTAAAGCCAACTTAAGAAAATTTAGTTTTATCGACTGCAACTGACTATCATAAAAGTTAAGATATTTTCTCAATAAACTTAACCAATGCAGCCTCATTAATGGGTTTACTGATAAAGTACCCTTGGCCAATATGGCAACCTTCGGCGGCTAATAAGTCCATTTCAAGCTCACTCTCAATACCTTCAGCAACAACTTCTACACCTAAGTTTATGCCAACATCAATAATGCTTTTGACAATCGCATGTGACTTGCGATGCTCGTGAACATTTTTAACAAAACTTCGATCAATTTTCAGGTAGTCAATATCAATATCCAATAGATAAGCAAACGATGAAAAACCCGTACCAAAATCATCAATTGATAGTTTGATATGTCGAGATTTAAGTTTAGCAATGGTTTGCTGAACCTGAACAAGGTCATCAAAGAAAATAGATTCGGTTAGCTCAAATTCCAACAGTGATGAATCAATTTTATATTGATCTATAAGGCTAAAGACCTGTTCGGTAAAATTGGCATCAGCAAAGTCTAATGCTGAAATATTCAATGAAATAGGCATGCTGCATAAGGCTGTACTTTCCCAACTAACCATTGTTTTACAAGCCTTTTCTATCAACCAATAGGTAATATCCCTGATTAAGCCATTTTTTTCAGCTGCCGGAATAAATTTATCAGGATAAATTAATTGTTCAGGACTTTTTTGCCACCTAATTAATGCTTCAACACCACAAATACGATTATTATTTAACGTGAACTTAGGCTGAAAGTGAAGAATAAATTCATCTTTAGCAATCGCCTCACGCAATTGCTCTTCAAGCAAAACACTTTCCAGTGCAATCTGATCTAACTTTTTATCAAAGAAATGATAAGTATTCTTTCCTGACGTTTTCGCTTGATACATTGCCATGTCAGCTTTACGAATGAGATCGTCGGCACTCACTGAATCGTCAGGAGAAATCCCCACCCCAATACTACAAGACATATAGTATTTTTTATCTTTTATATAGAATGGTGCTTCGCACAAAGTTAGAATACGCTCATTAATTTGAATAATATCAAGAACGTCTTGTATATCTTCAACAATAACAACAAACTCATCGCCACCAAGTCGGCCAACAATATCTCCGCTTTTAAGGGCTAATTTTACTCGATTAGAAAATTCAATTAGGTATCGATCGCCTTCATGGTGCCCTGCAGTATCGTTAATTTTTTTAAAATCATCGAGATCGATAAATAGTACGCCAACTTTAGTGTTATGCCGACTTGATAGATTAATAGCGTGATTTAAAGCATCTAAGAGCATTACCCTATTAGGTAAATTAGTGAGCGCGTCATGATTAGCTTGATGTTTTAGCAACGCCTCATTTTTACGAATACCAGTAATATCTCTACAGCACCAAACTCTACCAAGTAACTCACCATCGATAACCTCAGGTACTGAATAGTATTCATAATACTTATTATCTATCGACTCAAAAAAGCCGTGTATACGTGCGTCACTGTTGTGTCTTATTTCGTCAATATCAAGATTAAATTTAGCAACATTGGCCAACCTCGCCATAAATAAATCACAGGTATGCACTTCATTTTCGTCATAATCATCAGGTGAAATATTTAAAAACTCGATACCTGCCTGGTTCACCTTTTCAATAATATTATCATTACTAAAGCTAAAAATAGCCTCAGTACTTGCATCAAACAATGCATTTTGTTTCGCGACTATTTTTTCTAGTTTACGATGGTTTTCTTTATTAACGGCCAAATTTGCTTTCAGGCTAGCATTGATTTGATTAAACTCTTCAGAGGCAAGCATTAATGTTCTTTCCATAAATGCTTTCTCTTCTTTTTGTTGACTAAAAGCATCTTTAATATCTATCAGAAAGTTTTTAACGCCTAGGTCATCACTTAATCCCGATAAGTGCTTTTTGATCAGACGATTTAGTAATCTATTCATCGAGCTCACATATGGCTGTGACTGTCATTGTTTGATTATGCAGCGCGCATTTACTGTTTCGATTTAGCGGCGACAGCTCTCCATAAGAATAAAAACCGGTATAGCTCCAATTATCTCCGAGTACATCTTTAATAACTTCTAGTTCATCTTCAGTATATTTATCTAACACTAGCCGCCTACCAACACAGCTAATAAGTAAAGCGAGCCCTGATTGTGAGACTGAGCCTAGGTTTTCAAGTGCGGTTTCAGCTGCTATCTCGGCACCATCAATTAGATTATTAGTACTCGCACGCATTAATTGTACAACAGAGCCTTCAGGAACATCACCAGCAAATACCATCGAGCCGTCTTCCTCATTAATACTCAGAATCGTTCGGGTGATGTGCTTGTCACCATTTTTTAGCACTAACGGAAACAAAAGCGCAGACGATGGCAACTGTTCAGCATGAGGCCCTAAGTATTTTTTATAAAGCTCTAAAGCCGGTTGTTCATCTAGCTCATATAAAATATTGCTGGTTGATTTGGTGATCGTTCTATCAGGTCCAAATGCACTCCAACCACCAATACAACCATGGCTAAATCTCAGTTTTTCACCATAAAAGCCAATAACAACGATGTTGCCGGTATTGGAGTTGTTATTATGCCAAACAACCGTTTCATTGAAATTAGTGCCGTCGCCAGCAAGTCCTCCTGAAATAAGCACATGATCGGGTAAGTGTGCTTGTAGTCCATTAACAAGTTCGGTGCCATTTAATTGATGTCCGTCAGCAAGCACAATCACATATCGCAAACCTTGATGATCTAGCTGTTGCGCCAACTGTTTAGCAACATCTGTCGTCGAGCTTTTTTCTATATTGCCCGAAACAACTTCCAGTCGCGAAGACTCCAAATCTATTGCCGTCAGACAAAAACTCTCATCATAAATTTTAGTGTCTAAAACTTCACCTGACGTGGTACAACCAACGAGCTGAGCTGAGGGAAAGTGCTGCTGAATTTCAGCCATAATTTTTTCATCTCTGGCATAAGCGCGATTGCCAAACAATAAAACTAACTGAGCCTTTTGCATTGTTTTTAAAGGTTGCTGCCACTGCCCTGTCAAATATACGTTTTGAAAGGTTTTCAAAGCTTTCTCCTGATGTCAAAAATAGACACGAGTAGGTGTATTTTTTGTATTAAAAACAAAGGCTAAATACATCTCATTGCTAGTGAATACAGTATTCTTTATTAAACGTATACTGTGATCTTAGTCGTTTCATGCTATTTACTATAGTTGATCAGTTATCTCAGTACAATTTCATACGAATCAACTGCTTCGAACTTAATACTATTACTTATACTTCAAATTATCAGTCATAGTGATCTTAGCTTCATTTCTCATAATGAATTTCACTCACATACCAAACCTTTTCACCCGTCGGTGTTTTTACCACGACTTCGTCATCAACTTCTTTTTTCAAGCACGCACGCGAGATAGGTGAATCAATTGACGAATAATCATTACGGCCATAGATTTCCTCCGGCCCAACGATACGGAATTTTAGTGTTTCATTGTCATCGTTTTCTAAACTCACCCAAGCACCAAAAAATACTTTACCTTCTTGCTGAGGGCCGTAGTCAACAATTTTAAGTTCTTCGAGTATTTTGCGCAGATAACGAACTCGGCGGTCAATTTCACGTAGGCGTTTTTTATTATATTGATAATCCGCATTTTCACTGCGATCACCTAAGCTTGCTGCCCAGGACACTTTTCGGGTGGTTTCTGGACGGTCTTCACGCCAAAGTTTGTTAAGCTCTTGTTGCAATAAAACATAGCCTAGACGAGTAATTAATTTTGTTTTCATAACGGATACTGCAAATAAAATGGCTTAGATGAAAACTGTATTTAACAGTAAATGATGAGAAAATATAATACCGATTCAGCGGTAATAATATAGCGAAACGGCTCACTAATCTAGCCAATGTTAATTGAAAAGTATAACAAAATGCCAAGGGCTTATTTTCAAATGGCCCCTTTCTTATTGACCAAGCTCCCTCAATATTGAGTAAAAAAATACCGCGAAAATGCGCGGTATTTTTACCTTACTGGATAGACTAAATTAAGCTTGATTGGGAATAATTTGGATCTCAACACGGCGATTAAGCGCGCGACCATTCGCCGTCGCATTATCAGCAACACCACGTGACTCACCGTAACCTATAGTTTTTAAACGGCTAGCGATAATGTCTTGATTCGTTAAGTATTGCTTTACGCTACCTGCGCGTTGCTCGGATAGATTTTGATTAAACTCTGCGCTACCCTGACTATCGGTGTGACCTTCAATGCTCAATAAAGTTTTTTCATATTTATTGAGTACTCGTGCAATAGCGTCCAATGTCTCGTAAAAACCTGAGGTGATATAGGCTTGCCCCGTTGCAAAAGTAATATTGGCCGGCATGATCAAACGTAAATTATCGCCTTCACGCACCACTTCAATACCCGAACCAGATAATTCATCTCGGAATTCCTGCTCTTGCTTATCCATATAATTACCAACCGCTGCACCGGCAATCGCACCAATTGCCGCGCCCCAAACAACACGTTTATTCTTATGATTGCTGGTTGATTTTCCTAATACTGCACCAGCGATGGCGCCTATCGCGGCACCTTTTTCTTGGTTAGTACTAGCACAGCCCGTGACGGCTAATGACAGTATAATTAATGGTAAGGTGAATAGTTTGGTGGATTTCTTTAATTGCATGAATATTATCCTAAAGTAAGTAGCTTTGTGTTAATCATACTCAGAGAAACTGAATAGTTAATGAACGTATAAGAGTGTTTGAAAAAGCACTGAATGTATTAATACCAATTGAAGTAATAAATTCAACACTTAGCGAGAGTTATTTCAATTGATATAATGCCCAATGAATCCGGTATTTTAAAGCTGAACATAAAAAAGCACCACGACTAGCGTGGTGTTTTATGAAAATAATTAACCTAGCGTTAAATTAGTTATTTAAAGACCGCATCAACCGCAATCACTTCGACATTTTTTGCCGGTAATTTTAGTTGATAACTCTCAATAATTTTATCAGTTGCTAATAACTCAGCAGGCTTTTCTGAGTTATATTTAAGCGGTGAGATCTGCTCAGACAACAAGCGTTTTTTCATATCCTCACCATCAGCAGAAATAAATACATAATGAATATCATCGGTTTGTAAGTTTTCTTTAATCACTCTATTTACATCGGCTAACGAAAGCTTGGCAAACTGACTTCGAACATATTTAACAAATTCTTCGGTTTGATAAAACTCACTATCAAGGGCATAACCTAATTGCTGATCTTGGCTAGCAACCAATTGCGGCGCATAGTTAGTTAAATAATTGCGCGTTGCTTGGAAGTCTTTTTCACTCATACCATTGGCAATCAGTTTATCTAATTCGTACAAGGCTGCACGGGTAGCGAAATGAGCATCATTATTTGAACGTAATGGCCTTAACCATACTTGGAATATTTGGCTCGAACGACCTAAGTTTGCATCTGGCTTAGTTTGAAACATGCCGCGTGGAAAATATTCAATATAAGCATAATCACCGTAGTTCATACCACGTGCTTGACGTATCTGCTGGTACAAGTAGCTGTTTGAGCTTCTGTGCTCACCAAAATATGAACGCACTAACCAAAGTGCGGCCCAGTCTTCATTATTTCGAATCGTGTCGATTGGAAAACCAAAGGAAACCGCCGTAGATTGTGCACTTTTTTCTACGATGGTGGCATGATGCCCTTTCAATACTGGCGCTTTGGCAATTGTTAAGCGTTTTTCATCACCTGGCGGCAATGCGGTAAGGTCTTTTATTAACTGCGCTTTGAGATCACTTGGCATAGCACCCGTTAACCCTAAATGTAACTTAGCTTGGGTTAATTGTGTGGCATAGAAAGCTTTAACGTCTTCGATGGTAAGTGCTGCTAAGTCGGATAAATCGCCACTATTGAAGTTTTCATAGGCATGGCCTTGATACAGTTCGCTATAAAGTACTTCCTTACCTAGCTCTTCGTCATTTGATGCTTTAAGACCAGACTTTATGCCGTCAATTAGCTCTTTTTTCAAACGTTTAAAGTCATCTTCTCGCCAGCCCGGATTCAACAATTGATCACTGATCAATTGATACCACTGATCAGCGTTATCTTTATGAACCCGGCCAGTAAATGACATCATCTCTTTATCCAGTTGAGACGAAAACTGCCCTGCTAGCGGATACAGGCCCTGCTGAATTTCTTTATAACTGCGCGTTTGTGACCCCCCTTGCGTTAGCATACGTGCCATGAGTGCCGCGACACCCTTTTTACCCACGGGATCTGCTGCCGCACCGGTGTAAAAAAGAAAGTTAACATCAATTAACGGTGAGTCATTGGTATTATCTAATACTGAAAACAGGGCTTTTTTCACTGTTGCTTGCTGCATGTTTAATTTCGCAACGGCGGCATTTAAGCCAACTTCTTGCTCAAAACCTGCGACTTTATCAAGTGCTGATAAGGTCACTGTTGTGCGGTTTTCATCAATAAAATATTGATTAGCAATACGCAAAATATCATCTGCCGAAATATTATCGAAGCTGTTATATAAATGATTAATTGTTTCAGGGTCACGATCAAAATGCATATAACTCGCCAATGTTGCTGCGATTGACTCCGACGAGTCTAAGCTGTTAACAAAGCTATATTTTAAGTTAGACTTTAAGTTATCAAGTTTCTCACTCGATACCAGTTCAGTGCGCGCTTGTGCATAAGTGCGATTTATTGCATCACGCACAGTCGCTAAGTCTTTTTCTTCATTCACTTTTATGAAAACATGACGTAAGCCAGCATCTTTTGTTTCTGGGTTGTAGTTAAACATTTGGCTCGCCAGTTGTTTATCTACCACCAGCTCTTGATATAAAGCTGAATTGTTTGAGAAGTATAACTCTGAGATTAAATCTAACGCCGCACGATCTTTCTTTTGCGGCTGCCAATCGGCGCCTTTATACGACACTAATAGCCAATGACCCGGTAAACCATCAAATTTTTCATGAACATATTTAGCGGTTTGCTGTTTTCGCTCTGGCGCTATCTCATTAACAAAATCGCCTTTTTGCCAACTTCCCCAATGTTTTTCTACCATGGCCATGGTTGCAGATGGATCAACATCACCTACGATCACCAATGATACATATTCGGGTTTATAGAATTGTTGAAAGAACTTTTCGCCGTAAGCAATCTGTTCTGGCATAGCTTCAACATCTTCAAAAAAGCCCATTGTCGTATGCTTATAAGTATGAGTATCAAAAGCCTCTTTACGCACGGCAGCTAACAATTTACGCACTGGGTTAGCGTTATTTTTTAGGTACTCACCTTTTACCGTTAAGGCTTCTGTTTTAAATTGCGCATCGGTGTAAGTTAGGTTTTGAAAATGATCTGCTTGAATTTCTAATACTTTTTCTAAGTGATCTTTAGAAAAGTCTAAATGATAATTAGTGTAATCATTTGTGGTGTAAGCACCGTTATCAACACCGGCATTTTTAAATAAGTCGGCATAGATGTCTTGTGGGAATTTTTCTGAGCCTTTGAACATCATATGTTCAAAAAAATGCGCGAAACCTGTTCTGCCGGCTTCGTCTTCATCGCGCGAGCCAACTGAAACCGGAATTTGTACGGAAACGAGATCTGGGTAGTCAGTTTTAACAATGAGTACACGCAAGCCATTTTCTAATTCTTTAAAAACATAATTTTGGCTGAAAACTTTGTTAGTATTGGTTTCAACCGCAGCACTTTGCGCCGTTGAATTTTGGTTAGTTTGCGTGGCTATACATGCAGAAAGTGTGAAGCTAGCAACGATAGCTAACGCTAAATATTTTAATTTCATTGTCGATTCCTTTATTGTTATGCCGATATTTTATGTAACTGACGATAAATTTTCACTATTTTAACGCTTAATTATGTAAATATTTTGTAACATAATACATACAAGTAGTGCCTCGACAACAGTCAATAAAGAGAATAGTACCTTATGAACAACAAGTTTAACGGTAAAACCGTGATTATTACCGGCGCTTCCGCCGGAGTTGGTGCAGCAACGGCAAGAACGTTTGCCCACCTAGGTGCCAACTTGGTTTTAGTTGCTCGTGGTCAAGCCGCGTTAGATGTTATTACCGATGAACTGGCAAAATTGACCTCTGTTATCAATATCGCGATGGACATCAATGATCCAAAAGCTAATGCAAAGTTACTCGTCACTGCAGCCAAAACATTTGGTTCGGTCGATGTACTGGTCAATAATGCTGGTTTTCATCAACGCGGAGATGTTGAAAAAAATCAAGCGGAAGATCTTGCCAAAATGGTTGATGTTAACTTACGCGCCCCCATTCAGTTGTCTACCTTAATGCTGCCTTATTTACGCAAAGCCGGTGGTGGCGCTATCGTGAATGTTGGCTCACTTGCCGGGCGCACCCCGTTACAAGGCGCAGCGACTTATGCGGCAACCAAAGCTGGTTTGCGAGCATTTACTTACTCCTTGGCAGATGAATTAAAGGGCACAGGAATTTATATTGGAGTGGTGTCACCGGGCCCTATCGATACCGGTTTTATCATGTCAGAAATAGATCAGGTGGAAGATATTGTATTTTCACAACCGATGAGCAGCGCACAACAAGTGGCCGATGCCATTGTCAGTTGTGCGCGCGGTGAAGCAGTGGAAATATCGCTACCTCGCTCAAGTGGCTGGTTAACAACAGTATCCTATATGTTTCCGGCTTTACGAAGAGCATTACGACCAAAACTATATAGCAAAGGCCGTAAAGCTAAAGAACAATACAAGCAGCGTAATACTAAGCCTTAGGATACAATGCGGATTTATTTGCTGACACCATCAGCTTAGTTAGCTTTCATACGTGTCAGCACGGGTGTTTGGCAGACATCGAGTACCGGTGGTGGTTTCTTAAAGAAAAATGCATTATCTCGTTCAATACGCTCTGTTAAATTTTTAGCAAATAATTTACTTTCGGTATTTTTCACTTCTAACTGTATTTGCTCTGCTAGCGGCACATCTGCCATCATCTTCATCGATACTATCGGGGTGTGTGCGGAACTAGTAACGGCAGTTTCACCTTCTATGGTCGCGGTTCGCGTAATGGCTTGTACATGATTCATTCCATAGATTACCCGACCAAATATACTCATAATACGGTCTAAATATCGTGGCGCCTGACCATTAACAATATAAAAATGGCTCGAGGCTGAATCGGCGTCGTTACCACGAGCCATGGCAATAACACCAGGACAATGCGTTAGCCAAGCGCGTTTTTCACTGGGATTATGGCCCAGAGCAAAACCATCCTTAAAGCCTGTTTGTTCCGCAAATAGATCATTTTTTTGTACTAAGGTAAATGACCAATTTTCATCGGTTGGCCATTCGCCTTCAAGCGTTAATTCTGCCACAGAGCGATCGGAACTACTGCCATCTTCAGGGCCTGCTTGAGCGACAAAGCCATCAATGACTCGGTAGAATTTATTACCATCGTAATGCGCACTTTTGGTTAAGCGAATAAATTGCTCAACATGATTAGGCGCGAATTGTGGCGCTAGTTCAATAACCACTTTGCCTTGTGGCAAGGTTAATAACACCATATTTTCAATCGCCACAGTTCGCCATTCATCTGGGTTTTTATGCGCATTTTCTGCCGCGACTTTTGCCATGATTTGCGCTTGCACGCTTTCCTCAGCACTTGCAGTTGTGCTGAATGACAAACTGATAATGCTCAACATTGCGATTAAATTGAAAAATTTTTTCCTAAGTTGCATAAGATGCCTTTATTATTTTTATATTGTGATTAGAAAAGTTGTTTAGCTTTTGCTAGTAAAGCAGAACATAGATTTTCACGCTAGCTTTTTGACAAAGTATCCTCTACTAAATGAATGATTGGCGCAAACGCAAGCAGTTGATACCATAGCCAAATTGAATACTAATCTCATCATGGAGTTTTTGTGAATAAGAGCTTTATCACCAACTTTTTAGCTTTAATTGCTATTATTTTTGGCTATATTTTTGCTAGTAACATTATTTTTACTATCGGCTTATTTGCCTTATCCGGCGCAATAACCAATTGGCTTGCTATCCACATGTTATTTGAGCGAGTACCATTTTTATATGGTTCAGGAGTTATTCCTGCGCGTTTTGAAGACTTCAAAATTGCCATTCGTAGCCTGATGATGGAGCAATTTTTTACTGAAGAGAATATTGATCGATTTTTAGCTGGCAATGATAACCCTGCCTCGGCAATTGATCTGGCTCCGGTGATTAATAAAGTCGACCTATCGCCTGCTTTTGACAATTTAGTGACGGTGATTGAGCAATCTTCTTTTGGCGGCATGCTCGCCATGGTTGGTGGTACTGAAGCCCTTCAACCTATGCGTGAACCCTTTATTGAAAAAATGCGCGCTTCGGTTATTGAAATAAGCCAGAGTGATGAATTCAATAACATCCTACGTGAAGAGTTAGAACAACCTAGTATCATGGCAGGCATGCGCGATAAAGTCAGTGATATTATTGAAAAGCGCCTCAATGAATTAACCCCACAGTTAGTCAAAGAAATTGTCCAGAAAATGATTCATGAACACTTGGGCTGGCTCGTGGTTTGGGGCGGTGTTTTTGGCGGTATTATTGGTTTTGTTGCCGCAATCTCTGGAAATTTCTAGTAACATCCTCTCAGCGACACGCTAAAATAAAAAGTCAGCAATTCAATGGTGATTGCTGGCTTGATTATTGTTCATACTTTTATGCTTAAACAAACTCTTACATAAATTGAAACAGTTAAGGTGTTTATATTTTGCGCTATTAACTTAAACTCTACTGCACGGAAAATAATAATAGACTACTAGGGTTAATCAATGACTAAACTTGCTTTTAACTTCAAAAATATCATCACCGCAACGTTGATGACGTTAAGTTCAATCACTGCACACGCATTTGAACTTGATTTATCTAATCGTACTGATAACGATATGCAGCAAGATGCAACTCGTAAACCAGCAGAGATAATCAACTTCGTTGGCGTAAAAAATGGTGACAAGGTACTCGATTTATTAGCTGGCGGGGGCTACTACACGGAGTTACTATCACGTGCGGTTGGTGCTGATGGCGAAGTGGCTTTACAAATACCAAAGGCGTACTTGAGCTTTGTCGGGAAAGAGTTAGATCAGCGTCTAGCTAATAAGCGATTAAAAAATGTTAACTATATATTAAGTGAAGCACCGAACTTAAAACTTAATGCTAATCACTTTGATAGTGCCTTTTTGGTGCTAGGTTATCATGATATGTTTTTTAAAGATCAAGGTTGGGATTTTTCAGCTGACATCGTTATGCCGCAAGTACTCGCTGCATTAAAAGTGGGCGGCAAGTTATTAATCATTGATCACAATGCTGGCCAGAACCAAGGCATTAAAGATACTAAAACCTTACACAGAATTGAAGCCAGCTTCGTTATTGACGATCTTGAAAAAAGGGGCTTTACCTTAGTTAAACGGTCGGCACTTTTAGAAAACCATGGCGATGATCACACGGCGTCTGTATTTTCACCAGAATTACGTCGTAAAACCGACCGTTTTGTCCTGTTGTTTGAACGAACAAAATAACGAAGCAATTGATCGCATCGGTTAGGTTGTAACCACGTAAATCATGACCTAATCTGTTCGAACTTCAACCAAGCCACACAGATTGCTATAGCCGCTGAAAAGCAGTTGTCATCACTCCGTCATATTTTGATCTCAAAAATGTCATCTTTTGCTGATGATATATAGGCATATTCAATTTCTCGTACTCAAAACAAAGTGTGTGAGATATGCCAAGGACAAAAAATGAAGTTTGAAAAATCTATCTTAGCACTGGTATTAATCACAGCATTGTCTGCCTGCACCTTTGACGGTGATGAAGGCAAGAGCGGCGACAATGGTCAACCAGGAGCTAGTGGCGTCGACGGAACAAATGGTAATGACGGCATAGATGGGCAAGATGCGCCTACTTCATTAGCAATAAATTTGGTCGGTCGCGCGGTACTTAATAGCCAAGCACCAGAAGGCGCTGCTGAAATTGTTGATTTTCAAAAATCAAAAAATTGGATTTATGCTATTAATAGCTCAATATCTCCGGCGGTTGTTGAAATAATTGACGCTAACACTATTGATGCTAATGCGCTAACCGCAGACGCAGAAGGTATTATTAACAACACTAATTTAACACCTGCCATTACCCTGAATTTATCAACAACCGCTAATTTGACTGGCGACGCTAATAGTATTGCGGTTGATAACAATAACGAATTACTGGCGGTAGCCATAGCAACAGGCACCGCGGGTACTAATGGTCATATTGCCTTTTTTGATATTTCAGGTGCTGCGCCGGTATTTATCAAAAATGTTGAAGTGGGTGATTTACCCGACAACGTGGTATTTACACATGATGGTAATAAAGTGATCGTCGCCAATGAAGGTGAGCCGGCCGGTGACTATGTTATTGACCCAGAAGGTTCAATTTCAATTATCAATATCGTGGCTGGTGTACCTGCTGACACCGCAACTCAACTTACCTTTGAAGCCTATAATGGCATGCAAGCTGAACTTTTTGCCCAAGGCGTAAAGTTTTCTAATCCTAGCGGACAAACCATTAAAGGCAGCGTTCGCACTTATAGCGTTGCACAAGACTTAGAACCAGAATATGTTGCCATTTCTGCCGATAATAAATTTGCCTATGTTTCGTTACAAGAAAACAATGCCATCGCGATTGTTGATTTAAGTGATAATAGTATCAAGATAAAGGGCTTAGGCTTTAAAGATTGGAGCCCATTCAAAATAGATGTTTCCGATAAAGACGGTGGCCTTAATTTACAGAATTATCAGCATCTATATGGCATGTACCAACCTGATACAATAGCAACATACCAATGGCAAGACGCGAACTTTATTGTTTCAGCCAACGAAGGTGATGGCCGTGAATATATTGCTTTTGAACGCGACGCCGCCGAAGATGCCGGCAAAGCAGAATGTCAAAATGACTTCCCTGAAGGTATTTATGAATGGGAAGACGGTGAAGAAATTTGTATTTCTTATACTGACGAAGCGCGGGTAAAAGACTTAGAAGATTTCGGCACAGTAAGTGCTGAATTAGATGCCTATGTCAGTGCCAATGGCGGCAAAAATGGCTTAGGTCGCTTGTTGGTGACAAACGCTTTAGGTAAAGACGAAAATGATGAATACACCAACATGTATGCCTATGGTGCCCGTTCATTCACCATTTGGGACAGTAATGGTTTAGTGGTTTTTGACTCTGGTGACGATATTGTCCGTATTACTGCATCAATTCATGGCGCAGCGTTTAATAATGATGAAGACGAGAATCAAGGTGACACCCGCTCAGATGCTAAAGGCGCCGAACCTGAAGCCTTAACTATAGGAAAAGTAGGGTCACAAACTTATGCATTTATCGGCTTAGAACGCATGGGCGGTATACTCGCGTATAACGTGACTAACCCTTATAATGTAAAGTTTGTTGAGTATTTTTATAACCGCGGCCTAATTGAAGGGGCTGATATCACTGGTGATTTAGCACCAGAAGGCATGAAGTTCATTAACGCCGAAAACAGCCCAACTGGCGAAGCGTTATTAATAGTTGGTAATGAAATTTCTGGCTCAGTAGCGGTTTGGCAAATTGCTGAAAAATAGATTAGCTTTATTAGCGCTTAAACACTAGCACTAAAAATAAGCCTTCAACGCCTTTATTGAACTGCACAATAAAGGCGTTTTTTGTGTACAGGAATACGATATGTAACGGTCACAGGAATGTGAAAAAGTCACCTTGTTAAGTCGCCATAACCTATGACACGAAAATGTTAAAAGGTCGCAAACACATACTAGCGAGATCACATAACGGCGAAATAGCTATTGCTTTGACACAACCTTACTATTTGAGTAACACTATTTATTTCGCGATAAATGAACTTATTGTCCATGATATTTCAAAGTAACATATCCCCAAATAACCTAGCGTTATCTACTAGATTTTTTTCGACTATTTACTGAGGCATTTATTTAATGTTAATGCTTTAATTTTAGCCTTATTGCCGTTATGCTTGGCCTTTAATAACAGGGATTAATGCAGCGCATTCAACATCGGTGTTAAATCGCTTAACTCCCTCTCTTCGTAAAAGGTAAACCCAGAAATGTTTGGTAGCTTAACGGCGTTGCCTGCCGATCCTATTTTAGGCTTGTTGGCTAAATATCGTGAAGATTCAAATTCTCAAAAAATCGACTTAGGTGTAGGTGTATACAAAAATGAAGCAGGCCATACTGCTGTTTTAGAGTGTGTAAAAGCCGCAGAAAAATACCGACTCGATACCGAAGATACCAAAGTTTATATTGGCCCTACGGGGTCACCGCTTTTTAACGAAGAAATGAGCAAATTAGTTTTCGGTCATCATAAAGTGTTGATTGAAAATCGTGCGCGTACCGTTTCGACTCCTGGTGGAACAGGTGCATTACGCGTTGCTGCTGAGTTTATTAATTCATGTAAAGCAGGCGCAACTATTTGGGTAAGTGATCCAACATGGGCAAACCACACGGGTTTGTTTCAAGCTGCGGGCTTAGTTGTTAAGACTTATCCGTACTATGATCATGAAAACAAGAACCTTAATTTTGATGGTATGTTAGCCGCTTTAAAAGCAGTTAAAGCTGACGATGCCGTATTACTACACGCATGTTGTCATAACCCAAGTGGAATGGATTTAAGTAAAGAGCAATGGCAACAAGTTGCTGAAGTCGCGAAAGACATTGGCTTCTTACCACTAGTTGATATGGCTTACCAAGGTTTTGGCGAAGGCTTAGACGACGACGCATACGGTTTACGTTTAATGGCCGACAGCGTTAAAGAAATGATTGTATGTAGCTCTTGTTCAAAAAACTTTGGCTTATATCGTGAGCGTATTGGCGCCTGTACCATCATAGGTGAAAGTTCGCATAGTGTTGATGTTGCAAATTCGGTATTACTAACGGTTATTCGTTGTATCTACTCAATGCCACCAGCACATGGTGCCGCGATTGTTGAAACAATTTTACATTCTGATGAGTTACGTACTCAATGGCATGCAGAACTTAAAGAAATGCGTGATCGCATTAACGGTAACCGTCAGTTGTTAGTTGATAAACTGATCGAAAATGGCGTTACTCGTGACTTCAGCTTTATTCCTCGTCAAAAAGGTATGTTCTCATTCTTAGGCATAACGCCGCAACAAGTGCAGCAGTTACAGGACGAATACAGCATTTATATGGTGGGCTCAAGCCGTATGAGTATTGCCGGCATTGCTAACCGCAACGTTGATTACTTAGCAAAATCAATAGCTAAAGTACTATAATCTACATCGTTTATCGCTCCAAACATTACGCTAATCTAATGTTTGGAGCAGCTCAAAATGCACTCTCCGCTGACTAAATCACCTTCATATACCAACTACAATACCCACTATTGATATAAAACTAGGTAGGTAACCTCAGCTATTATTTTGTGCTTTAAACCAAAGCTGATTAGCAATCTAAATCAAAAACGTAACTAACACTAAATATTCTTAACTCAAGATAAATACTATCACGACCGTCAAGTGCAAACGATCAACCGTAGCTTACTCATTGAGAGCTCATTAAGCATGTATGAAACATTAATAACGCTACGTGGGTTTTTAATTTTAGTTTCTTGGTTATACTGGTCGCATATTCATTATTTACACATGGGTTTTTTGCCGATATTACAGCGGGAAGGTAAATGTCAGATAATAAGTTTGAAAACGAATTCACTGAACACAGCTTTTGGGATAAAACAAAAAACTTTGCTAAAATTGCCGGAGAAACTGTATTAGAGCCAGCATTAAAACTATATTACTCAGCTCAAGACTCCGATACACCTAAATGGGCTAGAAGGACCGTTTACGGCTCCCTTGGCTACTTTATTTCACCTCTAGATGCAATTCCCGATATTACTCCCTTGGTTGGTTTTTCTGATGATTTAGGCGTACTAGTCGCAGCAACAGCCGCTGTAGCGGTATATATCAAGCAAGAACATACAGACCAAGCAAAGCAAACCCTCAAGCAATGGTTCGGTTAGTTTTATAATCCCCTATAGCGATGAAAAATATTGCTTTTATTCGCATAGCGAAATTATTTAAGTTGTCAACGCGCAACCAGTGAAGCTAGCTGGGTAAACTTAATTACCCTAAATAACCTAAACTCGTTTTACTAATGGTATAAACTAATAAGCTTACATCGCCCTTAACATATCAACGCGACATAATTCACTTAAAGATTAGCAAATGGTCTTGAGTTACTTATTCAAAAAGCAATGCCTGCACCCAAGCATTACTTGATCCCTTAAATGCTCGTTCATTTAATGACTAGAGACTTATATGAATCAGAAATTAATAAAATTTGGCTTGATTCTCGCCGCAATAATGAACTTTAGCGTGCTAATATTTTCCCGTGGCTTTACTAATCCAGCTATAAGTAATGCCGACCCTGTTGTTATGTCTAATTTTGGACTATTAATGATTATTATGTGGGGCATTGCTTATCTTGCTGCATTGCCTGCCAATGCAAACATAAAATGGCTTGCGGGTACTTTCGCCTTAGAAAAACTGATTTATGGTATTGTCTGGATTAACTGGCAACTAGAAAATAGTTTATTCGCGGTTTATTCAACCGACATTTTTGCTGGAATTTTTTATAGTATTTATGGCATAAACGATCTTGTATTTATGGCTTTTTTTACTTATGTTTTCTTTACCTGCAATCGAAAAAAGCCGTCCTAAGCAGAAGCTGTCATGTTAATTTTTGCAACGTTTATAAAAGGAATATGTTTATGATTAAGCCCAAAGCAATCGATCATATTGTATTACGCACAGAGCACTATCAAGCACTTATTGATTTCTACTGCGAGGTTATAGGTTGTGTTGTCGAACGCAGATTACCTGAAGAAGTTGGCTTAACTCAGCTAAGAGCAGGATCTTCGCTTATCGATATTGTCGATGTAATAAATGGTGAGTTAGGCAAAGCTGGTGGTCCAGCCCCCCAATCTACGGGTAACAATGTTGATCATTTTTGCCTGCAAATAGAGCCATTTGACGAGTCAGAGTTGACATCATATCTCAGAAGTAAAGGGGTTGAAGTTGGCGGTTTTCAAGAAAGATATGGCGCGCAAGGTATGGCACGCTCACTGTATTTAAAAGATATTTCCGGTAATAATATTGAACTACGCGCCGCGATATAAAGCGCAAACGTAACACCGATTTTTTATTAACCATTACTAATCACCAATAGGCGTGCCAATTAAGACAAACCATGAGGCAACTGTCATATTCGTACTCGACCTTTTATCACGTTATTTTTTCCCTGACATTATTTCAGCAATGGTAGCTAAGCGGCCAACCCTATTTGTGTGTAGTAAACTACATTAAGCATTTGTTCAGCAAACTGGCTATCGTAATGCCAGATATTACGTCCAGTAAATTATTACCCACTTGTAGCGATTAAAATCTACCAAGACAGCATTAATATTAATCCCTTTCGTTAGTTCGAAGAGCTATTGGCTGTTCTATCATATGTGCTTTTAGTTTGCGCTTTACGGTGTTATTTACTCTACTAACAACTTCATATAAGCCATAAAACAATAAAAATAGCCCAATAATAATTAGTAGACTTTGACCACCACTGATATCAACTAAAGCATCGCGAAAAACAATAATAGGACGATGGATAATATCACTACTTTCTAGGCGTTGAAAGCGCCCTAAATAGACACCTATAGCGGCTAGTAAATGTATTGTCGGTACAAATGCTTTACTTAAAAATCCTAGTTTAACCTGTACTAAGTATTTATCGGCCCATTGAATTGAAATGACATAAAACTCAAAATTCACCAGTAAAAATATAGTATAAAATGGTACCAAAACTAGCAGTAAATATGGGGTTGAAATATTAGGAGATTTCACTGCAGCAATAAAGTGAATAATATCGGTAAGCACGTAAGCACTATTAGGTAAAAATGCAACAAATACTAAGGTAAGCAACCACCAAAGCGCACTGCGATGGTGACTAACTTTAAATAGGTAAAATGCCAAAATAAAAGGTATCAAAGCTAAAATAAAGTTAATAACTACGGTAAAATGTACCGGAACTGCGTTCATTGCTTGTCCTTAAAATAGTGTTTAGTGATGAAAAGGTGTTAGTCGAAAGCCGCTATTTTACAATTTCAGTAGACTCAGGCTTAATCAAAATATCTGAATCAAAACCGATAAATTTACCACTCCAAATAAACACTTGCCAAACTAAGACACCAAAAGGAATATATCCAAAGTAACCTAATAGCGGCATTTCAGAAAAAATATGAATAACATTGACGTAAGGGATATCATAAATCCAATAATTCGGGTTGGTGATAGGTAATGATTGGTTGACGTTACTGCCATAATTCCACATTTCCCAAAACATGCCGTTTAGCAATGATGAAATACCAATTAATACGCCCGCGGTCCAGTTGCCTTGCGCAATATCGGTAAATGGGTTCCAAACATTTAACCGCATCAAAATCCCGGTCATCACAGCAAAGGGGCCAATCCATACGGCCCAGAATAATTCATAGGGCCAGTAAACCATTGCGGCTATCAATACCGAACCAATAAGAACCATATAATTGCCATTAAGGGCCATTTTCGGACCATTTTGGTATCTTGCTTTCATATTGGGGAAGGTGTGCAGCAGGTTAAACCATTGAAATATTACCGGCGTAACAGTTGAATAAGTAATGAGGAACTCTATCGTTAATAGCGTTTTGGACCACGGCATTTGCTCAGCATTTGGGTAGTACCAATTGCCTAAAACGAAATAGTCGTAATATTCAAAATATACCCAACCTAAAATAGAGATACCTGCGCTGATCAATAATGTCAGGGGTTTCTTAGAGAATAATGATGCGCCATTGTTACGTTGATAAACAATACCATCTAAAAAGAAAATAAAGCCCCACCATAGTGGTGTAAACGCCCAATGCACTAAATCACCGAACACAGTCACTCGTGTCCACATTAGCCACCAAAAAAAGCCCATAACAATACCGCCAGCCCAAAACCACCAAGGTAAAGACTTAGTCGATATTGTTCTTGGCTCAACGGGAGCACCTTTGAAGCCAAAGTACTTCGGCATTAAGATCAAACCACCGATATAAATAACACCGGCGAGCATGGCCAAAAAGTACGGCAAACTAAAACCTGGTGCATTGGCAACAAACTGCGGAGGAAATTCGCCAAACTTGGGTGGTAGGTGACTTGGATAAATAAACCAAGCGACAATTAAAGGAATAAGTAAGGTCAGTAAAACTGGCCATAGTAGTTTCCATCTCATGAGTGTTCTCTCTTATTATTGTTATGGGTGTAACTAGCATAATTAAAATATCAAGCGTTTAGGCCAATGTAAACTTGAAATCATGCTTTACATTAAACGTTAAAAAACTTAACACCAACAATGCTTCAATGAAATTTTACATTAGTTCAATAATGCTTACAGTGCTGGTTGACCATTAAATATTAATTATAAAAAAACTGAGTTAGACTCAGTTTTTTTATTGTTCACTATATCTCTATTTAATGACTAAAACTTATAACTTGCTTCGATACCCACTTGTCTGGCAGCCGCCTTTAATTCAGTTACTGCACCCAGTGCGGCAATGGAATTAAATCTGAGTTCACTGTATTCCGTATTGGTTAGATTTTTTGCCCATAGTGTTAACATTACCGCTGGGTTTAATTCATAATTTATATGACCATTAATGACAACAAAATCCGTTTGCTCAATATAAGAATTTTCTTCTTGATCAAAATAGAAGTCAGACTGATAGTCAAAACTGAGTTCTGCGGTCAAATCTCGACCCATTACCGCCATTTCATGAATAATAGCGCCACTAACATTCCACTTGGACGTAAAAGGTAAGCGATTATCCGTAACTACCACACCATTTTGATTAAACTCACCCATGTTCGCTTCAGGTAAATAACCGACATTTAGTCGCAACTCCCAATTATGATTTGGCACAAGCACCAATTCAGATTCCAAGCCATAAATGGTCGAGTCTCCGGCATTTTTTAAGACATGATCAACCGCTACGCCTTGGGTCTGATTAACAAAAACTTGTTGATCTTGATAGTCATAATAAAATGCCGTTAAATGTAAACGGGCATTTTGCTGCCAAAATTGCAGGTAAGCGCCCACTTCGTAAGCATTTAATTTTTCAGCTTGATATTCAGATTCTGCTACTTGCACTGGGCTGGTTGAATAACCCGCATTATACCCTCCACTTTTATAACCTCGAGAAAAGCTATAATACAAAGATGAATACTCATTTAGCTTTTGATTTAACGCTAATTTTCCAGAAAAATTATCATCTTTAACGCTACCTTTAACATCCCAAAAATTAGGGATATAGCCATTTACCGTATCTAAATCGGCATTGGCATGATAATCCGTTGTTTCATCGGTGTAACGTATTCCGGCAGTCAGGGTAAATATGTCATTTAATTTATGGTCAATTTGCGAATAAATGGCCATAGATTCATTATCAAGTTTGTTGTCGTAGAAAAATTGTGCGGCATTACCTGCTAAGGCAGGCACAGCACGAAAATCTCTCAGTAAGTCAAAATCATTATTTTGCTTTATATCTTCATCAACATAAAATAACCCACTCACCCAATGGTTATCCCCAAAGTCCACTGCCAGACTCAACTCTTGACTAAAAAGGGTATTATCAGTTCCCATAGAGCCTTCAATAAGATTGCCCGGACCATCAGAATCCCAAGAATGAAAGCGCTCTAACGAACGATAACCAGTAATCGAGGTTAATAGCATATTGTCATTTAATTGCCATTCAAACTTTACGCTCGCGCCCCAGCTATCGGTATCATGCTTTCGATCGGCGGTATCAGCATTAACATCCCAAAAATCGTTACCACCGATTTGATTGCCAAAGTTATCAGCACATAAACTTGAGCCTGCCTGTGAAGCGGTACAATCACCACCACCGTCTACTCGCCGAATACCTAAACTAGCAATAGGCTTAGGTTTACCAGACCAATCCTCAGCATGCAATTTACTGGTAATAGTTAAATCATCGAATTCCGATTTAACTATTACACGTAAGTTAGTTTGCTTTAAACCACCATCAGGTTGACCTGGCATTTGATTATTGGTCGAAAAATCGTAATCTTGATGGCTCATCGAAAAACGCATAGCGGTGCTTTCACTAACGGGAATATTTACCGCACCTTCTAACGAAAAGGTGTCATATTGCGCAATACCGGCATTAATATAACCACTAAATTCTTTTTCAGGCTGTTTCGAGCGTAATAAAATGGCGCCGCCGGTCGTATTGCGACCAAACAATGTCCCTTGGGGCCCGCGCAATACTTCCACATGCTCGACATCAAATAAGTTCATCGACAAATTATTAGCGCTACCGCTAACAATATCATCTGAATAGACCGCAATAGGTGAAATAGTAGAGGTATTGTAATCAATCATACCTACACCACGAATATTAAATGCTGGAGGCGTACCTTCGCCGGCATTATTGGTGATTTTTAGATTAGGTACAAGCGCAGAAAGTTGTGTGGTGTCTTTGAGTTGTTGACGCTCAATAGCTTGGCGATCGATCACAGATACTGCAACGGTTACATCATTAATTTTTTGCTTACGTTTTTGCGCATAAACCTCAATGACTTCCATGCCACTTTCATTGGGCTGTGAATGACTGGATTCGCTATCCAGTGCATTTTCCGCAAATACAAAAAATGGTAACAAGGTAAAACAAGTCGCACTTATAGCAACCGATAGTAGATTTGACCTGAACATTTATTTCCCTTCAAGAAGATTTTTTTTATCCATGGTGATCATGGTTTAAAAATTGTTTCATGGCCTTTTATGTTGGCGATGAATTTCGAGATTAATCGAAGCGATATAACTATCGCGAAATGTCCTTAAAGTTGTTATCAATTCCGGTTTGAGAGCGAATAATAACGCACAGACTTATTATCTAAGTAAAGTATAGAATTAGCAACTATTGTCACGATTAAGTAATTTTACGTAATTAAAGTAAAAAAACAGTCATTTTTCCAGTGCGATGATTAATTCATCTGTACATTAAATACCGTGATGCTAAGCTAATTAAGTAATATATATAAGTTAAATTCAACGCTGAAGAAATAAAGTTGCATAATAAACAACAGTTTTTTCGTCGTTCTGCGTTGGAAAAACAATCTTATTCAGTAAACAATATATCGATAGTCTATTGATAGTTAACGAATTTTGTTTTATTTGATATATAACATGCCATGTTCTAAACAAAGGTTAGTTCTAAATCATCTACTATAAGCAAACTCGTATTCGGTTAATCTCAAATAATAACATTTGAATATAACTTAAATTTAGCAAGGTTGAAGTAATACAAATGGTGCATCTTCAAGGGTATACACTCGTTAAGGAACAACAAGAAGTTTCCAGTTCGATACAGTTATTTATTGTAAAAAATGATACTGAGCAACATTTCTTAGTTAAAAGACTCAAAAAAACAAACAGTGAGCAACCCGTTGTCCGTTTTAAAAATTTTTTAGCCTTACAAAGTAAGCTAGCAACGGAACAAGTGGTCGCTCCGCTTGAATGTTATGACGAACCACAGTATTACTACGCCATATTCCCGTTTTCATCCAACAGTAAAACACTCGCAGAACTGTCTTCACAGTCAATTTCTCTAGTCGATAAATTACAAATCGCCATTAATATCTGCGAGCTTTACGCACAATTACATCAACTGGGATTTATTGTTAATAACATAAGCCCCGATAATATTTATATTGATGAAAACTTTCAGCCACTTATATACGATTTGAATTTTGCGACAAAAATTTCTGCATTGCATAAAAAAGCCGCCAACAATGGTGTTGATCGTCAATATTTAAATACCTTATCTCCGGAAGCAAGCGGCCGAATGAATCGTGCAGTCGAAGTTTACTCCGACTTTTACTCTATTGGCGCTAGCTTATTCAAGTTATTTACTGGTCGTTTACCTTTTATTTATGCCGATGATATGGCATTAGTTCATGCCCACATTGCCAAAAAGCCTAAACTTGCCAGCGAGTATAATGCCGACGTGCCTGAGGTCGTTGCCAACATACTGGCTCAATTACTTGAAAAAGAGCCACATCAACGTTATCAAACTGCGCTAGGACTCAAAGCAGATTTTGTTCGTTGTGCTAGTGACTTAAAAAAATTCGATGCAATTCCGCCGTTTCCTTTAGGCGAACAAGACTTCAGCAACAAACTAATGTTTTCATCTGCTATTTTTGGGCGCACTAAAGAACAAGATATTTTACTGCAAGCCTTTCACCACATCGAACAACATAAAAGCAGTCAAATTTGCGTGATCAGTGGCGGATCTGGCGTGGGCAAGTCTCGACTGATTAAAGAGTTACATCGCCCGATCATTGAAAAACAAGGATATTGTGTTTCAGGAAAATACGAGCAATATAAGAAAACCACGACTTACTTTGCATTAATTCAAGCCATTACCGATTTGATCGAACAACTGCTTGGAGAAAGTGAAAAAAGCCTGATTCGTTGGAGAAATACCTTTCAAACAACGTTACAAGGTAACGGGCAATTATTAGTAGAACTTGTCCCCGAACTCGCATTGATTATTGGTGAACAACCAACATTGGCCGAGTTGCCACCAGAAGAAGCACGTAATCGCTTTAACACCACGCTCAGTCATTTTTTTCAAGCGTTAGGACAACAAAATAGAATTATTTCTATTTTTATTGATGATATGCAATGGGCAGATATCGCCACAATCAACTTATTGCAACATTTAGTTGAGAGCAACGACAGTAATAATTTATTACTTATCCTGGCTTATCGAGACAATGAGATAAGTACGACACATCCATTAAATCAACTTTTGGATGATATAAAAAAATCCACCTTTTTTAATAGTCACCTTAATCTATTGCCACTTGATGCCACAGCAATAGGACAATTTATCGCAGCATCTTTATCATTAACGTTGGCTGAAACTCAGCCTCTCGTTGATATTGTCATTGAAAAAACAGCTGGCAACCCTTTCTTTATTAAAGAATTTATTAAAGCTTTAAATGACCAAGACATATTAACGAAAAACAAAAAAAACCGCTGGCATTGGGATGAACGGTTAATAAATTCCCTGACCGCAACCGATAATGTTATTGAATTAATGGCGCTGCGATTAACTCATGTTTCAAAAGTGGGCCAAAATATATTACATCACGCGGCCTGTATCGGTAGCGTAATACCACTTACCTTGTTGACTGAAGTCGTCGGTATCGCGAGTGATGAAGTTGAGCGAGAATTACGGCCATTAATCGCCGATGGTTTAGTGATTGCCTATTCGCAAAATCAACAAGCCAATGGATTGGAGCAAATCAAATTTTCGCACGATAAAATACAGCAAGCAGCGTATTTACTCGCCAATCCGGTACCAAAATCGCTTATTCATTACAAAGTGGCGCAATATTATCTCTCAGAGCTAAACACCCATGCGCTAGAAAACTCAAACGTCGATGATCATGTTTTTGATTATATTGAGCACTTAAATCTAGCTTCGAGCTTATATATTGAACAAGATAATCAAAGACTACTAGCCTATTTTAACAATATTGCCGGACAAAAAGCGTTAGACGCAAATGATTACAATAGTTCGCTCTATTACTTTGAACAGGCGGAAAGTTATTTAGACAACCAGCATTGGCTGCACGATTATGACCTAAGCCTTAGCATCGCCTTAGGTAAAGCCAATGTGCTTTATTTTACGCAAGACTACCAGCAGGGAAATTTACATTTTCAGCAACACAGTGCGCTAATCAGCAAAGTTATTGATCAGGCCAATTTTACCAAGATTCAAGTTTTGTCACTTATTGCGCAAAATGAAATGCAAAAAGCCTTTGATTTAGGCATAGCGACATTACAAACGATTAATATTTCACTTCCTCAAACGTCTGAAACACTTAACTATTTATCAATTGAGCAATATTACCAGCGTGATGGCATTTCTGAGCTTACTCATTTGCCAGCCATGACTGATCAGCGGCAATTGTTAGCCCTAGATATTCTGAACGCAATTCAAACTCCCGCTTACTTATTGAGCCCTTTAGAGTATATGCGTATCGCTTATACATCACTTGAATTGTGTTTAACCGCTGGACTCTCGGCACTCAGTGCCAAGGTTTTTGTTACTCACGGATTATTACTGTGTGGCGCATTTAGTCGATTTGAAGAAGGCTTAGCCTTTGCGGCACTAGCAACGGAAGTCAATCAACAATATCCTTCTGAAATTATTCATGTCGAAGTTGAATTTACTCGCAATGTGTCGATTTCACATTGGACTGCGCCACTTAATAAGACCTTAAAGCCCTTAGAGCAAAATTTTTACCATGGCATTGAGTGCGGCAGTATTGAATATGCCTTTCATTCGGCACTATTTCAAAGTATGCACAGTTTACTCAGCGGTGAAAATTTGGTCGCGTGCCAATCGATATTTGCTCGCCATGTGGAGGTAATGAAAAGTAAAAAGCAAAATTATCAATTGGTGATGATGCAAGTATGGCAGCAGTTTGTCAGCAATTTACAAGATAAAAATGCCGAGATAAAAAATTTACAGGGTAAGTACTTTGATGAAGCAGTACAATTCCCTATTCTGATGGAAACTCAAAACGTTACCACTTTGTTTAGTTATCATTTAGCCCGCATGACCCAAGCATATTTGTTTAACGACATCACACAAGCCTATACGCAATTACAGTTAGCACAACCCTATCATAGTTCTGTTGTATCGTTATATCACTTTGGTGAATTCCATTTTTATGCTGCACTCATTCGAGCGCAATATTGTCGCCAGCAAGCATTGGGTCAACAAGAAGACGCTTACCTTGAAAATGTCAGGCAGATAAATGCCAGTCTCGATTTAATTACCCAATGGGCCGATAGTTGTGCTGAAAATTATCAGCATAAAGTGCTATTAATCCGTGCTGAATTGCAATTTTTATTACGAGACAGTGCCGCATGGCAAAGCTATGATCAGGCGATTACACTGGCACAAGAACATTCGGCTAATCACCATTTAGCCCTTACTTATGAGCTTGCAGGTAACTATTGGCTAGCAGCTAATAAAAAGTCAATGGCAAGAGATTATTATCAGCAAGCTTGTAAACATTACAATGTATGGGGAGCGACTCATAAAGCACAACAATTGTTGCAGTTGCGTCAATCATTTTTAGTTATACCACACCATGAAAGTAAAAATTTACCGAGTTATCAACAGCGCAGCAATGCCCAAGTGCTTGATCTGGCATCAGTACTAAAAGCCTCTGAAACCTTAAGTGGTGAAGTAGATTTAACGGCATTTCTGCATAGAATGATGGTGATTATGATTGAAAATGCTGGTGCACAAAGTGGCGCGTTACTACTACAAAGTGACGGTATTTTAAATACCGAAATTGCCTTATCTCGTGATGGTATGGCCAATACCAAACAGCAGCTGCCTTACTCGATCATTAACTTTGTTTCTCGTACGTTAAAAGCACAAGTGCTAACTAAACTGACGGTTCAAGAGCAATTTTTATCTGACCCCTATTTTGAGAACCATCAACCAAAATCCATCATTTGTGTGCCAAGTATCGTCAAAGGCAATTTACAAGGTATCGTTTACTTGGAGCATTACGATGTAGAGGGTGCATTTAGCACCGAACGCGTTAATATTTTACAGCTACTTGCCGATCAAACCGCCATTTCCTTCGACAATGCCAAGCTATATCAGCAGGTATTGAGTTACAGTCGTAATCTGGAAAATCAAATCCATGAGCGCACCAAAGAACTGGCTGCAGAGAAGATTAAAGCTGAGCAAGCAAGCCAAGCTAAATCTAATTTCTTAGCCAATATGAGTCATGAAATTAGAACACCAATGAATGCCGTCATTGGTTTAAGTCAATTAGCTTTACGGACTAATTTGTCAGTAACACAACAAGATTATTTAGAAAAAATACAAGATTCATCAAAATCATTACTGGGCTTAATCAACGATATTTTAGATTTTTCAAAAATAGAAGCTCAAAAGCTAACCCTAGAAAATATCAAATTTTCGCTACCAGAAATTCTTCAACGCGTTGTCAACGTATGTACTTATAAAGTGCACGAAAAAGGCTTAGAGTTTGTTATTGATATTGCCCCAGACGTACCAAAAATATTAATGGGTGATCCCTTACGTTTACAACAAGTTATTATCAACTTAGCCAATAATGCTGTTAAGTTTACCCAATCAGGCTCTATCCACATTTGTATTAAAAAGCACAGTGAAAACAGTCAAACAAGCCTGTTAAAATTTTCGGTGCACGATACCGGCATAGGCATGAGTCAAGCACAACAGCAGGGCCTATTTCAATCATTTACTCAAGCTGATGACTCTGTCACACGCAAATACGGCGGTACCGGTTTAGGTTTAGCGATTAGCAAGCAACTTACCGAATTAATGGGTGGAGAAATATCACTAACCAGTGAGTTAAACGTCGGCTCAATATTTAGCTTTACAGCAATATTTGAACATGCAGAACAAGCGCTTGAAACTATGCCTATGGTAGATCGCCAAATGCTAACGGACCTAAAAGTGCTCGTTGCAGACGACATTGAAATAGCTAGAAAAGTATTAATTGAAGCGTTAGCTTATATCGAAATTTCAGCCGATGGCGTAGAAAATGGCGTGCAAGCATTAGATGCTGTATTATCTGCGGAAAAAAATGGCACCCCCTATGACATCGTACTGATGGACTGGAAAATGCCAGAAATGGACGGTATAGAAGCCGCTAAACAAATTCAAAGCCAAGCAAAAGATAAACTGCCGCATATTTTGATGGTTTCAGCTTACGATAAAGATGAAGCAAAAGAATTAGCGACTGATGCCGGTATTGATGAGTTTCTCGAAAAGCCGATCAATCAATCAATATTAGTTGACGCAATCGTTGAATTATTAAGTAAAGAGAGTAAAAGAATAACTGTGGAAAACGCGCAACCAGTGCTTAGCATCCCCAATTTAAGCGCCTATAAAGTATTGTTAGTTGAAGACAATATGATCAACCAACAAGTGGCTAAAGAGTTTTTAGCCGATACCAAAATTACCGTTGAATGTGCGGAGAATGGCCTTGTGGCACTAGAAAAAATTGCCACTCAGACTTACGATCTAGTCTTAATGGACATTCAAATGCCAGAAATGGATGGTTTAACCGCAGCTAAAGAAATTCGCCAAACCTTAAAATTACCCAACTTACCTATTATTGCTATGACGGCACATGCCATGGAGGGTGATATAGAAAAAAGTGTTATTGCGGGAATGAATCAACACTTAACTAAGCCTATCGAGCCTAAATTATTATACCAAACACTCACTCAATATTTAGGTAACACAAGTAAAGCGATCAAAGATAACACCGTAAATTTAGAGCAATCTAGTGAAATAAAGCAGAAATTAGCCAAACTAAGTCAAGAAACGGATCTAGGCGTTGACGAAGCCATTAAGAAAATTCAAGGTAAAGAAGCACTATATGCCGAATTGGTTCATGACTTTTGGCTCAAGTATCAAACGCTTTCACAGGAAATGATGCAATATTATGAAACAACGGACACTGAACTGTTATATCGTAGTGCACATTCGCTAAAATCAACCGCACAATATATTGGTGCCTATGACTTAGCAACTTCCGCCAATGCGCTCGAAAATGAGATTCATCATCAAGGCTCACACGTTAAATTAAGGCTCAACGAAGTCACGACACACCTAGACTTTATTATTGCTCAATTAAACCGCATTTATCACCATGAAACTTCAGCAAATACTAGCCAGACATTTGATATCAAAAATGCGAAAGAAATTATAGAAAAATTAAAGCCCTGCCTGGCATCTGCCAATATTAGAGCGGAAGATATCACAAAAGAATTGATGAAAGTTGGCCATGAAACACCATACCACCAGCAAATAGTTGAAATACAAGCGTTGGTTAACGACTTTGACTTTGATGATGCTTTAGCGGCATTATCAATATTAGAGCAAAAATTAACCAATACTAATAGTATTCATTCAGCTGCTTTAGAGGTAGTAAATAATGCAACCGTTCAATAAAGAAGGGCATCGCAGAGCGAGCGAGCAAAATTATACTATTTTGTGTATTGACGATGAAAGCGTCAATTTGAAAGTATTAGCTTCTATCTTTAAAGATCACTATAACGTTGTTGCTTGTAAGAGTGCAAAGCAAGGGTTTCAGCATGCTTTGCAGGAGAATCCAGATATAATTTTGCTTGATGTCTTAATGCCAGAAGAAAATGGTTTCGAGTTAATGGAAAAGTTAAAACAACACCCTAAATTATCTCATATTCCAGTAATTTTTATTACCGGCTTACAAGACGCTGAAGATGAAGAAAAAGGCTTGATGCTAGGCGCATGTGACTATATTCAAAAACCATTTAATTATGGGATTGTACGTGCACGCGTGAATACTCACCTGGAAATTATCCGCCAACGTAATTTATTACAAAAATTTGCACTATTTGACAGCCTGACTGAATTGCCCAATCGACGAAAATGGTTACAAGACAGCGTTGACTACTGGATGTCAGCTAAGACAGCTCAAAGCGCTATGGTTTATGGCATTATCGATGTCGACCATTTTAAAAAATATAACGATTATTATGGTCATCAACAAGGTGATGTAGTTTTACGCAAAATAGCCAATACCATAAAAAGAGCGTTATTTAATTATGGTGGCGCCATTTTTCGCTGTGGCGGTGAAGAGTTTTATTTTTACTTTCCAATGGAGAAAAACACAACGACTGCAAATATATTAACCACTTGCCTGCACAGTGTTACACAACTTGCCATTCCACATCATGCCATTAATACTAGCTGCCGCGTCTCCGTTAGTATCGGTGCTATACAGGTAATCCCCAACGAAAACACCTCTATTGAGCAAGTAATGCAGCAAGCTGACGAAAGGCTGTATTTGGTTAAGAATAGCACTCGCAATGCCATAAGTTTACTCGAACTCAATCCAAATAATCAGCAAATTCCACTCGACATCGCTTAATTGCAACTAAAAGCACGAGACTTTACCTGGAAAAAATAATGGGAAAAACGACAATTTTTCAGTATAGTGCGCGCCATTAAAACTGATTACTATTAGATCAGCTACAGAGGATAAATTGTGATAACTAAAGGCAACCTTTTCATTCTATCTGCCCCTAGTGGCGCGGGTAAATCGAGCTTAATATCTGCTTTACTGAAACAAGCATCATCAAGACCTATGCAAGTTTCCGTTTCTCATACCACACGTAGTCCTCGTCCTGGTGAAGTCAATGGCCAACATTATCATTTTGTTACTAAAGAGCAATTTAAACACGCTATTGGTGAAAAGCACTTTTACGAATACGCTGAAGTATTCGATAACTTTTATGGCACCAGCGAAGTAGCTATCGATCAACAACTGGCTCAAGGTATTGATGTTTTTTTAGATATTGACTGGCAAGGTGCACAGCAAGTCAGAATGAAAAAGCCGGAAGTGACAACAATATTTATTAGCCCACCATCAAAACAAGCATTAGAAGATCGTCTGCGTGGCCGAGGCCAAGATAGTGAAGAAGTTATTCAAGCGCGAATGGCACAAGCACAAGCAGAATGTTCACATTACCAAGAGTTTGACTACATCATTGTCAATGACGATTTCGAGCAAGCATTAACGGACTTAACGACAGTAGTAAACAACCAACGTTTAA
>OJDR01000096.1_pt1 | contig 37290 bp, 31 predicted proteins | sample 1593081 | NCBI WGS metagenome assembly OJDR01 (sample SAMN05416873, study PRJEB24817) | seawater metagenome | isolation source: Sea water | place: Canada:Atlantic | collected 2013-11
ATTTCATTATTAATGCCGGTTTACGTTATGAAGATATGACTATTTCACGTAAAGATTGGACTAAAGGCGTCGTTGACCGCAACCAACCTTTAAAGAAAGATATCAGTAACGATGTTGACGTTTTATTACCTTCATTGGCAGTAACGTACCGGGTGAACAATGATTTAGTTGTTATTGGTGGTATACAAAAAGGTTTTGCGCCGCCAGCGCCTGGTAATGATAAAGCTGAAAATGAAGAAAGTATAAACTATGAATTAGGACTGCGTTATAACCAAAATGCATTACGCGCTGAAGCATTATTTTTCTACTCTGATTATGAAAATATGCACGGCAACTGCACCGCTAGCCAAGGTTGTAATGATGATGATATTGGCAACCAATATAATGCTGGCGAAGTAGAAGTTTCAGGTTTAGAAATGAAAGTCGGTTATGAATTTTCGGCGGGCTCATTAGCTTTTCCAGTTGATGTGACTTATACCTTTACTGAAACTGAATTTCAAAATGCCTTTGCATCAGGTTTAGATACTTGGGGCACTGTAGCGGCGGGTGATGAATTACCTTATGTACCGGAAAATCAATTACAAGTTAGTTTAGCTGTTGTTGGTGAAAAATGGCGTAGTGATATCTTAGTGCGTTATATGGATGAAATGCGCACAACCGCAGGACAAGGTTCAATTGTTGCTGGCAATGCCGTTGACAGTCGTACCGTTGTTGATATGGCAGCACATTATAGCGTGGCAGATAATCAAGAAATCACCTTTAATGTCGATAACCTATTTGATAAAGAATATATGGCAACTCGTACACACGGATCTATCATGGTTGGCAAGCCACGCAGTGTGACATTAGGTTATAAATATAGTTTTTAGGCTCAGGGTATGAAAACTAAAAAGCGAGCTTATGGCTCGCTTTTTTTGTCGAAGAAAGTTGGAAATTGAGACGAAATGACACCGTAAATAAATTTGATTATTCCGACTTATTTAATAGTGCTGTAATTTCTTTCTCATAAGCCAATTTTTTTTCTTCATTAAAGCCAACATGGCCGCTGACAATCTTTCCTTGGCGGTTGACAATAAAGCTGCTCGGCATACCCTTTAATTTATACTTTCGGGCGATTAAGCCTTTAGGATCATAAATGACGGGAAAATTAGCTGGGTTGTCCTGCAAAAATAGGTCAGCCAACTCGCGATCGTGATCTAAGTTAATACTTATAATGCTTAAGCCTTGCGCTTGATGCTTTGACTTTAAATTGTTCATCCACGGGAATGACTTGCGACATGGAATACACCACGATGCCCAAAAATCGACGTAGATAACATTGCCTTTTTTATCTGCTAGTTGTTGTGCTAATACTTCAAGGGTATTTACTTCAGCATTTTCATTAGCGAGTATAGGGGGCGATAACGTAATCGATAGGGCGAGAAAAAATCCCATTTTAAATTTTTTCAACAGCATTATTTTAGTCACCATTTAACCGTATTAATGGCATTTAACCATGTTAACTGTCATTAGCAAAGGGTGATATTTCCGCTTACCTATTATTTTCTTCCGGTTACACAGGTAATTAGCAGAAATTTTTATTAAACTGGTACCGTTTTTAACTTGGCAATGGTGTTATGGCTATTAAGGTCTTTAGTGTGAAGAATCGATATTTTAATTTGTTTATTATTTGTGGTTTATTGATGGTTATTGCTGCGTTCAGCAATGGCGCATATGCGGAGAAGGATGAAAATATAGATATGAATCAATGGCTAAAAGCACGTTTTTCGGCTCAACATCAGGCGCTTATTCCCATTGTAGCTGTGGCTGATATGTTACACGGCTGCCAACAAGAAAAGCAGATTGATGAAAATGTAACCATTAAAAGCTTAATTACTCAATTAGATAAAAATCGCTTAGCTGAAAAGTTAATAAGCTGTTTGGCAGGTAAATCGCTAAAATCGGATACGGCATTAAATTATGGTTTGACGAGCTGTTCGTTTGAACAACTTACGGATTTGCCAGTCGAGGAAAAACAGCAAAAAATGCGTTTAGTTACTAAAGCGATTAGTGAACTTTCGAGGAGTGAAAGACAAAAAAGTTTTACCCATTGTGTAACCGAACAAGCAATTCACTATTTACGCTAATGTCAGCTATTTTGGCGGCTTTTTGTCGCCGACAAATGAACTAGGCAGTATTTCTACACCAACTAACCGGCCAACCTTGATCATGATAGGGATGGTAATTGGGGCAAATGGCAAGATAGCAAAAATACCGATGCCTAGTCCCTTTAAAATATCGACAAATTGCTGATTGGCTATACGCATTTCTTCAGCACTGGCATCACGTTTGGTGTAACGCTTATATATGCTTAACATCGCCTTGGTTTCTACTTTTTCTTGCGCTAATGCTATTTTTATCTTCACCATTTGACGTTTAAGTCGGACGATATTACGCCTTTTACTGATACGTAAAACACGGATAGGTACTTTGTGAAAATGGCGCCAAACTCTCATTTTCGTATTCTCCCACAATAACTAGCCAATGTAAGTAATTACCTTGGCCTAATCTGTGGCTGGAGGGGTTATTGATAAAATATTTTTCTGGCGGTTATCTTGGTACCTGTGTTATTCACTGATTATTGGTCAGTAACCTAGTGTTAATATGCCTTTGCTGGGAATTAATCTAGGTCGTAACATAATTTGTAACAAATACTAGAACACTGACATAGAACAGTTTTTTATATTTCAAGCAATATGACTTATAGTTAGAGTAAGTTACTAAAATAAAAGATGGAATAAGCATTATGGGACATGAAACGCCGAAAGTTTTGGTTGTAGACGATGATATGCGTTTACGTGCCTTACTCGAACGGTATTTAGTTGAACAAGGGTTTGTGGTTCGAAGTGCCGCCAACTCTGAGCAAATGGATCGATTACTCGAGCGTGAAAATTTTCACTTATTAGTGCTTGATTTAATGCTGCCAGGAGAAGACGGTTTATCTATTTGCCGTCGCTTACGTCAAAACTCAAATGATATTCCGATTGTTATGTTAACAGCAAAGGGTGATGAGGTAGACCGGATTATCGGTTTGGAGCTTGGCGCTGATGACTATATGCCAAAGCCGTTTAATCCACGTGAATTATTAGCGCGTATTAAAGCGGTATTGCGTCGTCGAGTACAAGAAGCTCCGGGCGCTCCGTCACAAGAAGAAAATGTTATTTCTTTTGGTGACTATCAGCTAAATCTTGCCACTCGTGAAATGCTTAAAGGCGATGTTAATATGCCATTGACCAGTGGTGAGTTCGCGGTGTTAAAGGCACTGATTACCCATCCACGAGAGCCACTGTCGCGTGATAAGTTAATGAATTTGGCGCGCGGTAGAGATTACTCTGCTTTAGAGCGTAGTATTGACGTGCAGGTGTCACGTTTACGTAGGATGTTAGAAGAAGATCCAGCAAAACCACGCTACATTCAAACTGTTTGGGGCTTGGGTTATGTATTTGTCCCTGAAGGGAAGTCTGTTGCATAATTGCGTGAAAACGTATGAAATACAACATTAGCGTAGTTGAAGTTTATGAAAATATTGCCTCGTAGCGCCTTTGGTCAAACGGTGCTATTAATTGGTGTTTTGTTGCTAATTAATCAGGTTGTGTCATTTATATCGATGTCGATATACATCATTCAACCTAATGCCCAACAAGTAAACCAGTTATTGGCGAAGCAAGTCAGAGTTGTCTTTATTGATGTTGCTGATGAAGTGTTAAGCCCGGCGATGGGGGAAGCATTTCAGCGAGAAACCGGTATCGGGGTTTATCGTGAAGCGGCTGCGATGAAACTAGGCTTACAAGACGCTGTTTATTACGCCTTTCGCTCTGATGAAATGTCCAATCTCTTAGGTGGTCCTGCTGAAGTACGTATTTCACAGGGAGATGAATACCTTTTTTGGATCCGCCCACCGCAAGCACCTGATTACTGGGTTAAAATTCCGATTAATGGTCTAGAAGAAGAAAACTTTTCTCCGCTGATTATTGTCCTCATGATTTTGGGGATTTTAAGTGTTATGGGAGGTTGGTTGTTCGTTCGACAACTTAATCGTCCGTTAAGCGCCTTACAAAATGCTGCACATGATGTTGGGCGTGGCGATTTTCCTGAACCATTAACTGAGCGAGGCACCACTGAAATTGTTGCAGTAACTCGCGCGTTTAATCATATGTCGAAGGGTATCAAACAGCTTGAAGATGATCGGAATTTATTAATGGCAGGGATATCGCATGACTTGCGCACGCCATTAACCCGTATTCGTTTAGCGACTGAAATGATTTCGCAACATGATGAGTTTTTAAAAGATGGCATCGAAGGTGATATTGATGACATGAATACCATCATCGATCAGTTTATTGATTATATTCGCCATGATAGTAAAGACAAAGCCGAGCTAGATGATATAAATGCCTTGATTGAGGAAGTGGTGCAGGCAGAAAGTATCTTAGAGCGAGAGGTCATTTTTACTGCAGAGCCTTTGCCTAAAATTCCACTGCGTTATGTTGCTATGAAGCGAGCACTCGCAAATTTAATTCAAAATTCCCTACGTTATTCAGATGGTAAAATTACGGTGACAACTTCCTATGATAAGCGTCAACAGGAAGTTTGCTTTTGTGTTTGTGATGAAGGGCCTGGTATTCCTGATGTCGACATTGAACGCTTATTTCAACCCTTTACGCAAGGCGATAAAGCGCGAGGAGGCGAAGGCAGTGGTTTAGGGCTAGCCATTATAAAACGCATTGTTGACACCCACGGTGGCCGCGTTGAATTGTCTAACCGCGATGAGGGTGGCTTAAGGGCAAAAGTTTGTTTACCGACTAAATAACATTAATTGTAAGTCTCTCAATAAATTGATGATTAGATATTAAAAAGCCGTCGTAAATACGACGGCTTTTCTTTATCTAAATGTCAGCATTACTGAGTGCAATTAAATTTTAGGTCCAGCGGCAACTAAAGACTTACCATTTTCAGTATCAGTAAACTTATCAAAGTTGTTAACAAAGCGAGTCGCTAAGTCTACAGCCTTTGTCTGCCATTGCTCTTGCTCAGCATAGGTATCACGTGGATCTAAAATACTATTGTCTACGCCATCAATACTGGTTGGGATATCTAAATTAAATAGCGGTAAAACTTGAGTTTCGGCATGATCAATTGAACCATCTAAAATGGCATCAATAATAGCGCGTGTATCTTTAATTGAAATGCGTTTGCCTGAGCCATTCCAACCTGTGTTAACTAAATATGCTTCTGCGCCAACAGCCTGCATACGCTTGCGTAACACTTCAGCATATTGTGTTGGGTGCAAACTTAAAAATGCAGCGCCAAAACAACTTGAAAAAGTTGGTGTTGGTTCTGTTATACCGCGTTCAGTGCCGGCAAGTTTTGCTGTGAAACCTGATAAGAAGTAATACTCTGTTTGTGCAGGTGTTAATTTGGCAACAGGGGGTAATACACCAAAAGCATCAGCGGTTAAGAAAATAACTTTTTTCGCATGACCAGCACGAGAAACAGGTTTTACAATGTTATCAATGTGATGAATAGGGTATGAAACACGGGTGTTTTCAGTGTTTGAGTTGTCGTCAAAATCTATTTCACCCTTGCCATTAACCACAACATTCTCTAAAAGGGCATCGCGACGAATAGCATTATAAATGTCAGGTTCATTCTCTTTGCTTAAGTTGATGGTTTTTGCGTAACAACCACCTTCAAAGTTAAATACGCCGTTTTCATCCCAACCATGTTCATCATCACCGATAAGCTGGCGTTTAGGATCTGTCGATAATGTCGTCTTACCTGTGCCAGAAAGGCCAAAGAATATTGCGGTATCGCCATCTTCACCAACGTTAGCACTACAATGCATTGATGCTATGCCTTTTAATGGCAAAAAGTAGTTCATCATTGAGAACATACCTTTTTTCATTTCGCCGCCATACCAAGTACCACCAATAAGCTGTACTTTTTCTGTTAAGTTGAATGCAACGAAGTTTTCTGAATTTAAACCTTGTTCTTGCCAGTTTGGATTAGTGGTTTTTGCACCATTCATTACGATAAAATCTGGCTCGTAGTTTTCTAATTCTGCATCTGTAGGGCGAATAAACATATTTTTAACAAAATGTGCTTGCCAAGCGACTTCAGTAATAAAGCGAACTTTTAAGCGCGTGTCGTTATCTGCACCACAAAATGTATCGACAACAAATAATCTTTTGCCTGACAATTGCTCAGTAACTAAACCTTTTAAGCTAGCCCAAGTTTCTTGCGTCATAGGTTTGTTGTCATTTTTACCTTGATCTGACCACCAAACGGTATCGCGTGTAGTATCGTCGCGAACAATATATTTATCTTTAGGAGAGCGACCGGTAAAAATTCCTGTATCTACTGAAACAGCGCCGAGTTCGGTGACAACACCTTTATCAAAACCTGAGAGATCAGATCTTGTTTCCTCAGCAAAAAGTAACTCATAAGACGGATTGTAAACGACCTCAGCAACATTAGTGATGCCGTATGAAGATAAATCGATTGAGTTTTCTAAAGCTGCCATTGCGAATTCGCTCCTAAAAGTATGACGATTTTTAAATGATTAGTTTCGGTATTCCGATTGTGGGCGCCAATTTTAGGCGATCAGGGAGCAAAACGAAAGTTTTTTTTCTTTCGTTGTGAAAGTTTTCATAGTAACTTTCATTTTTTTTCTAGCAAAGGCCGTTGCGGCTGATATTCTCTATTGAGGTTTTATGCGCGAAAATTTATTTATATTAATTTAAAACAATAACTTATATATTTGATTTAGTTGACTGGGTGGTCAGGAAAACGATGTGTAAAATTACTTTTTTAGAACAGAAAAAAATTAATAAAGACCGAAAAATATTGCGAATAAAAACATTTTTTCATTCGCATACTTTTCTAACGAAACTTTTACTTTAACTAATCGAATATTTCATCGTCAGTGTTTTCAGTTGAAATACCACCGTCGAGAATTTCGCTACTGATGTCTTGGCTAATGTACTCTGTTGGTGCTGTGCCTAACTCAAAATACTCAAAACGGCTGGATTTATCTGTTCTCTTGGTTAGTTTACCCGATATTTTATCAATTCTAACTGACATTAATGCTGGCGGCTGTTCAAATGGCTCGACAGGAAAATCGGCGAGCGCAACTTTCATAAAGTTAATCCATGCGGGTTGCGCGGATTTAGCGCCAAACTCTTTGCCTGTTGTCTGATCTTCACCTAGGTTGCTGTTATAGGTTGTTTGGCCAAGGTTACGACTTGGATTGTCAAAACCTATCCAAGATGTTGTGACAATCCTGCGGCTATAGCCGGAAAACCAAGCGTCTTTTGCTTGGTTCGTTGTGCCTGTTTTACCGGCAATATCTCGACGCTTGAGCGCACGTGCACGGTAACCTGTGCCTTGCCAATAAGGTTTGATATTCCAATCGGCGCCCCAAATAGCAGAATTAAGTGCTTCGGTAATTAAGAAGGCATTTTGGGCGCTAATAACACGCTCCGCTTTATTAACGCTTGACTGAAGCGGCTCTGCATCGGAAAGCTCTAAGGCATAACTGTCGCCGTTGTTACCGTATAACTCTGTCGACGGTTCAATAACATCTTCACAGTTGTCGCACGCGATAGCTGGATTGGCTTGGAAGATAATATTGCCGAATGAGTCTTCAATTCGCTCTATTAAATAGGGTTCAATTAAAAAGCCACCATTAGCGAAGGTGGCAAAACCAGTAGCCACTTCGAGCGGTGTTAAAGAAGCTGAGCCGAGTGCGAGTGACTCGTTACGTGGTAAATCATCAGGATCAAAACCAAATGAAGCCAAATAAGGAATGATTTTATCTAAACCAACATCGCGTAGTAAACGAACAGCAATGACATTTTTCGATTGCGCTAATGCAAGACGCAGGCGAATTTCGCCGTTATAAACGGGTGGTGAGTTTTTTGGACGCCAGACAACGCCTGAGCTTCTATCCCATTGGTTAATTGGTGCGTCGTTAACTATTGATGCCAACGTGTAACCACTGTCTAAGGCGGCAGAGTAAATGAACGGTTTTATATTGGAGCCTACTTGTCGTTTGGCTTGGGTAACGCGATTAAACTGGCTTTGTTCAAAGCTAAAACCACCAACCGCTGCTTTTATAGCACCGTTGTCAGTAGATAAGGAAACAAGGGCCGAGCTAACATCGGGTAATTGACTTAGTCGATAACCATCGGTTGTAGCAGAAACGATAATAACATCACCAAACTTCACTATCTCACTTGCAATGTTTGGCGGAACTGCCTGCTTATCATCATTAATGTGGGCGCGAGCCCATGCTAAACCTGGCCAGTCGATTGTGATGTCAGCAGCGTCTTTTACGGCGACTTTTATTGAACGTTCAGACACCTCGGTGACAACTGCAGGCATCAGTGTTTGATAGCTATCCAACGAGGCGAGTGCCAGCGAAATTTCTTCTGTACTAATGGCCGGTTGGTTAATCGCGTTTACTGAAGATTTTTTATTATCTACCGGACGTAATGAAGTAATAGGCCCACGATAACCATGGCGTTGATCATAAGCAAAAATGTTATTCACCACGGCTTGCTGAGCGGCATGCTGTAATGTTGATGTTACTGTAGTAAACACTTTGTAGCCGCCGGTATAAGCAGTTTCTTTTCCGTAGCGATCCACCATTTCTTGATGGGCCATTTCAGCAATATAAGGTGCGTGTAATTCGATCTCTGCGCCATGTTTTTCGGCGGTGATAGGCTCTTTGTTGGCTGCTGCCATTTGATCTGCGTTGATGTAATCAGCGCTATACATGCGTTGCAATACCACAGTGCGTCGCTGCAGTGCGCGATCTGGTCGACTAATGGGGTTCATGGTGGAAGGTGCTTTGGGCAGCCCTGCTAATACGGCAATTTGTGCTAAGGTCAGCTCATTTACATCTTTGCCATAATATACTTGTGCGGCGGCACCAAAGCCAAAAGAGCGATGTCCTAAGGAAATTTTATTCATATAAAGAGCAAGTATTTCGTCTTTTGTTAACAAGCTTTCAATATGAAAAGAGATAAATATTTCTCTAATTTTTCGCACATAGGTTTGTTCACGTGTTAAAAAGAAATTTCGTGCGACTTGCATGGTGATAGTACTGGCACCACCTTTATTTTGCCCTGTTAATTGGCCTAATACGGCTCGACCCATACCGATAGGATCAACCCCAAAATGTAGATAGAAACGATCGTCCTCAGTGGCGAGTATCGCATTAATTAATTGTTGCGGCATCTCGTCCAACGTAAGCGGAATACGCTTTTTTTCACCAAACTGGGAAATGAGCTTGCCATCAGCACTAAAAATTTGCATTGGCGTTTGCCATTGTAAATCTCTAAGCGACTCGACACTCGGTAAACTTGAGCGCATCGATAAGTAAATTCCGGTAAGTGTCAAAATACCGATAAATATCAATACAGCGCCTGCTTTTAACAGGTTTTTTATAGAAAACACAAAAAAATGCCCAATAAAAGTTATAAAATTGACGTAATAGTACTAGTATATCCTGTAAAAGCATGTAATAAATGTATTTATACGAATTTTATGCCTAATATTATTATAATAAAAAGTTCTAGTAGGATTCTATGCTAAGTAGTTTATGGAAAAAAAAGACGTCATTAATGGTGGGCATTGATATCGGTTCCCACTCTATTAAGGCTGTTTTGCTGAACCAAAATGATACCGGATATGTCCTTGAAACTGTCGCGATTGAACCTATGCCAAGAGGAGCAATTGTTGATAGAGAAATTCAAGATATAGACGCTGTTGGTAAAGTTGTTGCAAAAATTCGAAAAAAAATCTCTTCCTCTGTAGCGCATGCTGCATCTGCCGTTTCCGGGCAAACCGTTATTACAAAAATCATTTACATGGATGTGGCATTAAGCGAACAAGAACTCGCTAGCCAGATCGAAATAGAAGCTGATAGCTTGATACCTTATCCCCTTGATGAAGTTAGTTTAGACTTTGAATCACTCGACATTAATGAATCAGATCCAAGCAAAATTAATGTTTTACTTAGTGCCGCACGTACAGAGTCAGTTGAAGCTAGGGTTGCTGCATTGGAAGCCGGAGGCTTTGAAACCAAAGTCATTGATGTTGAATCTTATGCAATTAGTCGTACGTATGATTTAACCCTCAGACAGTTACCTGATGATGCCGCAGATAAAGTTATTGCTACCGTAGATATAGGCGCTACCATGACGTTATTTTCAGTAACTGAAATGGGTAACCATATCTATAGCCGTGATCAACTATTCGGTGGTGAGCAATATACGCGTTCAATTGTTTCCTATTATAATAAATCGTTTGAAGAAGCAGAATTAGCAAAACTAACTGGTGACTTACCACCAAACTATACTTTTGAAGTTTTGGCGCCTTTTCATACGATTTTAGTCCAACAAATTCGTCGTGCAATTCAAATGTTTTTAACCACGAGTGGCAAAGACAAAATTGATTATTTGGTTATCTCTGGTGGTAGTGCCTCTGTTGAAGGTATCGAGCAATTACTAACGGAAGAACTCGGCATCCATACTGTAATAGCAAATCCTTTTGCAGGTATGGAAGTTTCTAATACGATTAATCAAGAAGAGTTAGCAAAAGTAGCGCCCCGGTATATGGTGGCTGCCGGTTTAGCATTAAGGAGTTTTGTTCCATGGCATATATAAACCTATTACCATGGCGTGAAGAGGCCGAAAAGGCTAAACAACGAGAATATTTTACTGTTTTAACCGCCGTAGCATTAAGTGCTTTTGCTGTTGTATTTTTAGTTAATCAATTTTATCAAATGCGCATCGACGGTCAAACTGCGCGTAACCAATTTTTACAAAACGAAATTCAAATCTTGGATTCGCGTATTGCAAAAATAAGGTCACTTAATGAAAAGAAAAAAGAGCTTGAAAAACGTACTAATGTTGTTGAACAGCTCCAGCGTAGCCGCAATGTAGGTACACAAGTATTAGATGAAATCGCCAAGGTCGTACCGAATGGTATCTACTTAACCCGCCTTGAGAAACAGGATAATAGCTTAAATATTACCGGTAAGAGTGAGTCAAATAATCACTTAGCCAATATGATTAGAGAAATAGAGCGTTCTGATTTATTTGAAGATGCGATTTTGGAATCGATAACGTCAAATGATGCAAAAAGTAAATTGTTAAGCGACTTCAAAATGCGTGTTCGTATCAAAGGTCTGATTAATTTGAGCGAATCGACAGAGCAGGGAGCGCCATAATGAATTTTGATTTGTCGGAATTTACTGAACAGTTTAATGGCTTAGAGCTTGATAATATTGGCCAATGGCCAAAAGCAGCAAAAATTGTTTTGTCGATATTTTTAGTTGTTTTAGTTCTAGGTTTGGGCTATGTATTAATGATCAGCGATCAAATTAAACAGCTTGAACGTGTCACAGCAGAAGAAACGACCTTAAAACAACAATATCAAGCCAAATATCACATTGCAGCAAATCTAGAGTTGTTTGAACAGCAAATGATTGAAGCCGAGGCGATGTTTGCCAATCAGCTTAAAAGTTTACCAGAAAGCCATGAAACTCCCGGCTTGCTTGATGATATTACTTTTGTCGGCACAACAACTGGGCTTGATTTTGTTAAATTAAATTGGCAGCCGGAAATAGAGCAAGAAATTTATATTGAATTACCGATAGATATCGAGGTTTTAGGTACATATCATGAATTCGGTCAATTTGTTAGTCGAATCGCAGGTTTACCTCGTATAGTCACTTTACATAATTTTGATATTAATTTACAAAGACAAAGCTCAGGAGATTTAAAATTAAAGTTGCAGGCTAAAACTTATCGTTATCGGGAGGCAGACGAAAAATGAAGAAAATAATTGTTTTAAGTGCTGTCCTTTTGAGCGGTTGTTTTAGTGACACTGATGATTTGAAACTGCATATTGCTAATGTACAATCAAGCACTGGTAGTGCGATAGAACCGATGCCAGAGGTTGCTGTTTTTGATCATTTTGACTATTCAGCACAAGCGCTTCGTAGCCCATTTGATGCGCCAAAACCTGAAGCTATTCAAGAGAAAATTCAACAAATGTCAGGTTGTTTAAGCCCGGATCCTCGACGTAGGAAACAACCACTAGAAAAGTTTTCACTCAGTGATTTAGTCATGCGTGGTACTTTGGGAGAGCTAGGTGTTACATGGGCTTTAGTTGAAGCTTCTGACAAGACCTTACATCGAGTTGCTGTTGGTAGTTACGTGGGTCTATATCATGGACGAATTACTACAGTAAGCCAAGATAATGTCAAAGTATTAGAATTGATACCAGATGGCGCTGGTTGCTGGGTTGAACGTGAAACTGTCGTTGCCATGACACAGACAAGTGCAGAGGGGCAAAGAGAGTAATGTTGCTATTTAATAAAATGAAAAACGATAATCTTATGACACATTGCAAAAAAATGAAGTTAATCACTGCGGTTTATTTATGCCTCCTTTCTACTTTTTCGTGGGCCAATGAACTGACTGGCATTTCCTATAACACGATTCAAAATAATGAAATAGAGCTGGTATTTGAATTAACAGATAATATCGCTGTGCAACCAGAAGTAACAACATCAATGACTCCTGCTCAGGTCAGAATCACTTTTGATGCCGAGCAATTTAATCCTGCCATTACAAATACCATTGTTGAACACGCAGGGGTCAAAAATATTACCTTACAAAAAATGGCGGGCAAAGTTGTCGCTAATGTTAATTTAAAACATTTGTCTATTTTTGACGTGATTCAAAAAGATAATACTTTTGCTTTAACCTTGCATACTGGACAGGTAAACAAAACGGTTACACAGTTAATCCCACTTGGACACGGTTTTATTAATCAGATAGATAACATTGATTTTAAACGCGGTCAGCAAAATGAAGCACAGCTTTTAGTTAAACTTATCGACAGTAAAGTTGCTGTCGATGTTAGTGACAAATTAGGCAAGCTTTATATTGAATTTCACAATACTGAAATTTTAGAAGATTTTATTTATAAATTGGATGTAACTGATTTTGGTACGATTGTTAGCGGAATAGAAACCTTTAGAGAAGGTCGGAATGCGCGTTTAGTGGTTGATATTAATGGGCCATTTGAGTTCAAGCATCAGCAATTTAACGATGTTTTTTCATTAACGGTTAACACTAAAAAACAAGAAGACGGTTATCTTGGTGAAGAAGAAAGCTTTAGCGGCAGAGCAATATCATTAAATTTCCAAGATATTTCAGTACGCACGGTTTTACAAATTATTGCTGACTATAATGGTTTTAACTTAGTTACTAGTGACACGGTTGCTGGCAACATTACCCTGCGATTAGATGGTGTACCTTGGGATCAAGCGCTCGATATTATCTTAAAGGTTAAAGGTCTAGACAAACGTATGGAAGGCAACATTCTTATGGTTGCACCTAGCGATGAATTAGCCGCTAGAGAAGCACGAGATTTGCAAGCGCAGCAGCAGGTTGAGGAGCTAGCACCGTTATATTCTGAATATGTACAAGTGAATTACGCTAAAGCCGTTGAATTTGCGGCTTTAATTAAAAACGAAGAAAATAGTATTTTGTCGGCACGCGGTAGTGTCAGTGTTGATGAACGAACGAATACCTTATTGATCCGTGACACGGCAAACAGTATCGAAGATATTAAACGTATGGTATCGGTGTTAGATATACCTGTACGACAAGTTATCATTGAATCTCGTATGGTAACGGTAAAAGATAATATTAATGAAGAATTAGGTATTCGTTGGGGGGTAACAGATACTGGCAGTGACTCTGCAACATCGGGCTCCTTAGCAGGCACATCAAGCGCTAATAATGGCACAGCACCGTCGTTAAGCGATAGGCTAAACGTTAATCTACCCGTCGCAAACCCTGCTGGTAGCATTGCGTTTCAGGTTGCTCGCTTAGCTGATGGTACTATTTTAGATCTTGAGTTAAGTGCCATGGAAAAAGAAAATAAAGGTGAAATTATCGCCAGCCCCCGTATAACAACGGCAAATCAAAAAGAAGCTTATATTGAGCAGGGTGTTGAAATTCCTTATCAAGAAGCGGCTTCTAGTGGTGCAACATCAACACAATTTAAAAAAGCGGTATTAAGTTTGACAGTAACGCCTCATATTACCCCTGATGATAGAATTATTTTAGATTTGGTGGTAACACAAGATACGGTTTCTGATGTTTCAAACGGCAGCGCACCAGCAATCGATACGCAGCGAATAGGCACACAAGTTTTAGTCAATAATGGCGAAACCATAGTACTTGGTGGTATTTATCAACAACAATTGATCAGTTCCGTGTCAAAGGTGCCAGTTTTGGGTGATATTCCCTATTTTGGATGGATGTTTAGGAACAGCAGTAACTTTAATGAGAAAAAAGAACTGCTAATATTCGTTACACCACGCATAGTTACGGAAAGATTTTAAGTTAATTTGCATGTAAGGTGGTGTTTTCATCTTACATGCTTGCAATTTGTACCCAACAATTGCGATAATTGCGCCCTTGAAATTTTCGAGGGGGGTTCCCTCTTACCTGTTCACGTAATAAATAAACGAGTATTAATTAATCTAATGGCAGAAAAACGTAACATTTTCCTTGTAGGCCCGATGGGCGCAGGCAAAAGCACCATTGGTAGAGAATTAGCAGATAAGCTACATTTAGAGTTTTTTGATTCCGATCAAGAAATCGAACGCCGTACAGGTGCAGATATCGCATGGGTTTTCGATCTTGAAGGCGAAGAAGGTTTTCGTAAAAGAGAAGAAACCGTTATTGAAGACCTAAGTGAGAAGCAAGGTATCGTTTTAGCGACAGGTGGCGGATCTGTTATCAGTAGCCAAGTTCGTAATCGCTTATCAGCACGTGGCATTGTAGTTTATCTTGAAACAACCATTGATAAACAAGTTGCTCGTACGCAGCGAGATAGACGTCGTCCTCTACTTCAAACCGATGAAGAACCTAGAACTGTACTTGAAAACTTAGCTGTTGAACGTAATCCGTTATATGAAGAAATTGCCGATGTTATCGTGCAGACGGACGATCAAAGCGCAAAAGTAGTGGCAAGTAAAATAGTCGAACGTTTAGATTTCTAGACGAAACTTATGACCACTCTTCAGGTTAAACTTGGCACTCGCAGTTATCCAATCTATATAGACAGCGGACTATTATCTGATAGTACTCTGCTGTCTAGTCATATCCGTAGTAAACGCATTTGCATTGTCAGCAATGACATCGTTGCACCGCTTTATATTGAACAATTGAAGCTTAGCCTTAAACACTTCGACATAGATGAAATTGTATTGCCTGATGGTGAGGCTGAAAAAAGCTTAGCAAACTTCGAACGAATAATGTCACATTTATTAACCGGTAATCACGGCCGAGATACAACGCTAGTTGCCTTAGGTGGTGGCGTTATCGGCGATATAACTGGTTTTGCGGCGGCGTGTTATCAACGTGGCATTGATTTTATTCAAGTACCGACCACTGTTTTATCCCAAGTGGATTCATCTGTCGGTGGTAAAACAGCCGTTAACCATCCTTTAGGAAAAAATATGATAGGCGCTTTCTATCAACCTAAAGCGGTGTTTATTGACTTATCAAGCTTAGCAACTTTGCCGTTAAGAGAGTTTAATGCTGGCATGGCCGAAGTGATTAAATATGGTATTTTAGGTGACGATGAATTTTTTACTTGGCTTGAAAAAAACATCAACGCCATAAAAATTGGTCAAAGTGATGTGTTAGCGCAAATGATAGAGCGCTGCTGTCAATGTAAAGCTAATATTGTTGCAGAAGATGAGACAGAAGCAGGTGTCAGGGCTTTATTGAATTTAGGGCATACCTTTGGTCATGCTATTGAAGCTGATCAAGGTTATGGAAAATGGTTACATGGTGAAGCTGTTGCTACTGGCATGGTACTTGCTGCAAAACTATCAGTAGCAATGAATTTGCTTGAAGTGTCAGATCTTCGTCGTATTGAAGCACTACTTTCTGCGTTTGACTTACCGTTAAGCGCACCAGAGAATATGGGCTTCGACGAATTTATTTGCCATATGCGTCGCGATAAAAAGAATTTAGCAGGTAAACTACGTTTTATTCTTCCTACGGCAATTGGCCAATCCGAAATTAACGATGACGTTAGTGAGGAATTACTTCAACAAATTCTGTAATTTTCCTCGGAACAGGTGAAGTATGTCGGCGTTAGTACAAAATATCGGCTTATCAAATGATAACCCCAGCGTCACTAAAATCAGTGCCTACGCGCGCATTGATTATATCCTCCGTTTTTCAAAACAAGCTATTTTAGTTATTGACGAAAGTCATCAGCAAAATGCCGCGCTTTCTGGTCAATTTTTAGCAAGTTTATCTGAGCAACATAATGCCGCGTATATATCTCTGTCTGCAAAATTTAATAATATTCAAATTCGTTGCCGTATTATCGAGCAACTATGCACAGGTGAGTTATTCGACCCTGAACTATCTTTAGCAGTCAGTGTTATTAACTTAGCGAAAAAATCCCAACAAGCTATTAGTATCGTATTGGATAATGCACAGTATTTATCACTACAAATATTGCACGAAGTATCACAATTAGCTGCCATTGCTAAAAAAGCTAACTTGACGGTGAATATTGTGATGTTCGGTTCCGTCCAAGCGGGGCGTAATGTTGCTGATCATAAAAGTCTATTTGATAATAAACTCGCATTATTATCAGCCCAGTCAGGACAGCTACTATCAAGCACATCATCACTATTCAAAAATACTCAACCCAGTTGGCATTTTATTGTTAAGAATAAATGGCTAATTAGTTTATTAATTATTTTACTTGCTCTTGGTGGTATGGTTATCGGTTTATTAAAACAAGATAGTTTTAATTTTGCTAAATCAATCGTACCCACCAACCAAGAAAAAATCTCATTAGCAAAAGTATTGGCTAAGCCACAAACAATGGTTTTGCCAAACGATGCCGAAGTTAATACTCAAGCTTTAGCGGCAGAACAGCCGTTAGTAGCACATCAGCTGGCTAATGATGGTGCTATTTCGCAAGATGTTTACGAATCGTTAATGAATCCCGGTGCAAGTGTTGAAATAAAAGCACCAATGATACCAGCATCGCCAGCTGACATTATTTCGGCAATCGCAATTGCTGATGACGACGTTTTGTCAATCAAGCGAGCGACGCGTACCGATGAAAGAATTCAGAAAAAACAGGATGTTACAGCAGACAACAACGCATTATCTAAGCAATTACCGATCAATAATAATTATTACATCGGCAAAACCGGTTATGTGGTGCAAATTGCTGCATTGAGTGATTTTCAGCTCCCGGAAATATTTTTAGAAACCTTAACTGATATTGATTATAACGTGTACCAGCGGATACTAAATGATCAACCTCTGCTGGTTTTTACGAGTACAATATACGCAGACAAATCTGCGGCACAGTTGGCCTTGTCACAATTTCCACCATCATTACTAAAACGTCAACCTTGGATTAAATCGGTTGAGGTAATTAATAGCGAAATCAATGCATTTCTCTACTCCCAATAAACGTTAATTCACGATACAATCCCCGCTTGCGTAACAGGTACTCTTTATCTGTTGTTAAATTTTTAGGTTTGTAGGTGTCATGAAGAAAAAACATCGAGCGTTTTTAAAATGGGCGGGTGGTAAGTACGCGCTTAGCGATGTAATAAACTCTATGTTGCCAAAAGGCAATCGCCTTATTGAACCTTTTGTCGGTGCAGGCTCAGTATTTTTAAATAGTGACTATGATGAATACTTGCTGAGTGATATCAATCAAGATTTAGTCAATTTATATCGAATTATCCAGCGCACGCCTGATAAATTTATCGCAGATGCTCGTCGATACTTTACACCGGAAAATAACCAGGCAGACGTTTACTATCAATTACGTAAAGAGTTTAACGCTAGCGCAGACCCTTACTTTAGATCTTTAGTTTTTCTTTATATGAATCGTCATGGTTACAATGGTTTATGTCGATACAATAAATCTGGTGGTTATAACGTGCCATTTGGCAAGTATAAGCGACCTTACTTTCCTGAAGCAGAGTTGCACCATTTTGCCGAAAAAGCGAAGAAAGCGATATTTATCTGTGATGGCTACCGACAAACGTTTGCTCATGCAAAATCAGGCGATGTAATTTATTGTGATCCACCTTACGTTCCTCTAAGTAAAACAGCAAGTTTTACTAGCTATTCAGGTAATGGATTCGGTTTAGATGAACAAGCGGATTTAGCAAATGCCGCGGAAGAAGTGACAAACAAGCGCAATATATCGGTATTGATCAGTAATCACGATACTATTTGGACGCGTAAAATATATCAACACGCGAAAAAACAGCGTTCAATTGAAGTGTCTCGAACCATTAGCCAAAAAGCCAACAAACGCAATAAAGTCGCCGAATTACTTGTGCTTTATTAAGAGACTAACGTTTATCTTATTACTTATAACAAACTAGCGCTAGCTTACACATTAGCTAGGTAAAACTAAACTCACAATGGCGATTAGCGAGGCAATGAAAATCGCCACGGCAATTACCCCAGCAATAATAAAATGACTAAGCTTACCCTGAGTAAAATCACGCTCCCTATTTTTATCGCTTTGCACACCAAAAAACGCCGCACCAACACTTTTGAAGGTTTCTTTAAAGTTACTTGAACTCATTATCATCCTTAAATACCATTTCGGCACTTTGTATTTTATACAAGTTAATTCAGTATGTTCCAATGTGTAATATCGATCAAGTGTTGCTAATTTGGTCATATTTTGTAAACTTTGACTAATCATGCATATTGTCTTGAAATTTTAATGAATTTGCTTAATGCTAAGCATTATAATGGACATCTAATCTGATGCGATTAAATAAGCATATATTGTTTAAGCATTGCATTTTGTCAGCATCATTTAATACGAATGGAATCCATGTCGAAACATGTAACAGGCGATACTAAATTTACTGAGCAGGTCAAAATTTTATTAAATAAAATTTATGGTCGTAGCCCATTGAAAGATTCAGTTTTAGAACGAGCGATTGCTTACTATGATCTAGAGCAGTTTAGCGATCGTAAACTCGATAAACTAGAAAAAGACCTAGCGAACCTAAAGCAAGTAGATAGTGCTAAAAGCCAAGAAAAAATAGTTAACTTAGAACGCGACCAAAGAGAATATCTGCAAGAATTGCGTTTCGAACGTAATGACCGCTCGCAACATCTACAGCAAATTTGCCGTGAAATAATAGAACTTTGCGAGGGTGAAAATTTTACAGAAACTAATCGAAAATCTGCCCAGCTATTAGGTACCATTCAATTATTAGCGCCAACTGAAGGCAGTAAAGTTGCGCTGATCAATGAGCTTAGTAAACCTTTATATAAAGGTGTACTTACGCTAAGGCTACTTGATGAAATTTGCGTAAAAAAACTATTACCTGACTCATACTTAGTTCAAGAATTAGCTGAAGTTTCTATGTTTAATTTTAAGGAGTTACGTAGTGAAAATGAAGCTGCCTATCGCCAATTCATTGACCGAGTTAAGGTCCCAGTATTGATGGCGGCGATTTTACAAGACATTGGTAATTATCATCCCGATGCCCATCAAATCATGTTTGGTATCGATGGCAAAAAAGATAATTTTCGCACCTTAGAAATTGAAGAACGTAAGGCTTTACTACAAGTTAATTATCGAGAAACACTGAAATATTTACTTAATGGTATTGGCGTTCCTATGTATTTAGGTAACTCAAAAACAGAGCGCGATAACTTTAACAAAGTTGAGACTGATAAATTACGATTTATAAAACAGTTATTAAAAACCAGTGTTAACCCTAAGCTTGGTATTGGTAATTTATTAAAAATTCCTCAAATATATACCTCAATAGTTTTATCGACTAAAGCAAGTTATAACTACAAACTATTACCCAAGGTGTATCAGGCTTTGTACCAAAACGCGGAGCGTGGCAGTTGCAGTCGCGATATTGTTGATACCTTATACCAAATAACGGGTGATTTTCCGCAGGGCTTTGGTGTAGTCTATATTCCGAGCGATGTTGATCAGGAACTGCGCTACGAATATGCCATTGTTAGCCAGCTTTATCCCGAAAATGCTAATGAACCTCGATGTCGTATGGCGACTCGAAGCCTCACGTTCATTGGTTATGGTCATGACTTGGTGGTAAAAAAGACCTGTAATTTGTACTTTGTCGAAACGGCAAAAACATTTTCAACTATCAGTAAAGAAAGACTGAATGAGATTCTCGAATTATTATCTTCAAATTACCTCGAGCGCAAAAAACTTGACCTATTACCTCGTTGTTGGCAACCAGGTGAATACTTTTCAAGAAAAGATAATCAAAAACTCTGGAATCGTATCCGTTAATTATATGGCTATTTGTTAGTTTACCTACACTTATTCAGATCTTCTGAAAAAGCAAAAGCTGACTGACATAAGTTAATGAAGGCTTTACAGTAAATAAAAGCAAGGTCCAGCGTTAGGCATAAACTGTATCACTCATCTAATGCTAGCTAAAGGCAATAATGGCAAATGAGTTGCGTAAGTAATTGCTCGGTTTTCGATATTTCACTATGAGCTAAATATTCATTTGGTTGATGCGCTTGCTCAATTGAACCCGGTCCCATAACGATTGTTTGACAGCCAAGTTGTTGAATAAATGGCGCTTCTGTCGCGTAATTTACTGCACAGCAGCTATGACCGGAAAATTTCTCTGCTGTTTTAACTAATTCGCTATCAGGCGTCTGTTGAAAGCTAGGGGAACTGGGATCAAGCTCAGCGATGGTTAATCGTCCCGGATATTTTTCAGCTATAGGCTCAAGTGTTTTCGACAGCCATGAAACTAACTCTTCATCTTTCATACCGGGTAATGAGCGCATATCGATGTCTAGTTCGCAATGACCACAAATTCTATTGGCATTATCGCCACCATGAATAGCACCGAAATTGAGGGTGGGTGCTTGCACGTCAAAAGCGTCATTTTTATAGCTTTGTGCTAATTGCTCTTTCAGTTTTAGTAATTCGCTAATCACTTGATACATAACCTCAATGGCATTGATACCATTTGCGGGCTTGCTTGAGTGGCCTGCTTGGCCTTTAATACTAATTTTATGCGACATATGTCCTTTGTGCATAACTACCGGTACTAAATTCGTTGGCTCGCCTATGATGGCAACGTCCGGTTTTATCATGCCGCTATTGGCAAAAAATCGCGCGCCAGCCATGGTGGTTTCTTCATCTGCGGTGGCCAAAATATATAAGGGCTTGTTCAGTGATGAAAGATCAACTTGCTGACACGCTTGTAAAATAAAGGCGAAAAAGCCTTTCATATCACAACTGCCTAAACCAAAAAGCTTGTCATCTTTATCGGTAACGTTCATAGGATCAGACAACCAACGGTTTTCATCAAATGGCACGGTATCGCTATGACCTGCTAGCAATAGTCCGCCATTACCGCTACCTAACTTCGCTAACAAGTTATATTTGTTTATGCAGTTAGGCACCACTTGAATAGTAATAGTGAACCCTAGGGTTTCAAACCATGTCGCCAGTAAGTTGATGACGGATTGATTACTTTGGTCCCAATGTGCTTGTGAAGAACTGATGCTTGGCAGCGCAATTAGCTGACTAAATGCCTGAGTAAAATTGGGTAAATTTTTATGATTTTTTTGCATTGAAATATGGACCTAAGTAAATTAATGGGTATTTATGCTCTTTAGTTGCATAACTAGTTATATAGTGATACTTTAGCTTCACAATGTAAATAGCCTAATTAAAGCACACTATAAAAATGTTGGTAATGGCTTCAACGACGTGTCGACGATAGCCTTTATTTAGTTGTTGTAAATAGTAACTTTATACTCTGGTCAAAAATATTGACAAATATGTCTATAAAGTCATTAGTATTAGTTGAATAGAATTGCAATATTAACGTATGAATAACTGCGTTAAAGGAAAACTCTAATTGTTATTAACGTATTAATCATAAAGTAATGGTAAGTAGATGAACGTCGTCGTTATAGGTGCAAGTGGTTATGTTGGAGCTGAGTTAATTGGCTTACTGACGCAACATAATAAAATTTTTCTGCAACATTTGTTGGTTTCAGAAAATAGTGATGCTAGTGGTAAAACTTTTGCACAACTACATGCTCGCTGGCAAGGGCTGTGCGCGCTGCCGCTAGAAGCTTTTTCTCAACAATGGTTTGACCAACATATCAATATCGTCAATCATGGTATTGATGCGGTATTTTTTGCCACCCCTCACGAGTTTAGTGCCCAATGGGCGCAAGCATTTGTTGATGCAAACATTAAAGTGTTTGATCTGTCCGGCGGTTTTCGTTTAAAAGACGCCGAGCAGTATCCTATTCATTACGGCTTTAAACACCAATCATTAGAGGCACTACAACAGGCACAATACGGTTTGGCGGAGTGGCAAGCAGAAGAAATTGCAACTAGTGAGTTAATCGCGGTACCCGGCTGTTATCCAACGGCAAGTTTATTGGCGCTAAAACCTATCACCAGCCAGCAACTCCATGTAGAAAATTCGCTGATTGTGGTTAATGGCATTAGTGGTGTCAGTGGCGCAGGAAGAAAAGCATCGCTAGCGACTAGTTTTTATGAGGTCAGCTTAACACCTTACAATATTCTTCAGCATAGGCATCAACCGGAAATTAGCCAAGAAGCTGACGCACAAGTTATCTTTAATCCACATTTAGCGCCTTATAAGCGAGGTTTGTTAGTCACCATAACGCTGCAACTAAAAGTGGGGATTAGTGCTACACAAATCGACGATGCTTTTACACAGGCGTACCAAAACAAACCATTGATCAGGTTAGTCGATGATTGGCCTAAAATCGACCATGTTGCCTATACCCCGTTCGCTGATATTCATTGGCAAGTTGATGAAAGTAAACAGGTGCTTGTGGTGAGTTGTGCTATCGATAACTTACTAAAGGGTGCTGCTTCACAAGCGATTCAATGTGCCAATATTAGTTTGGGTTTACCGAGTGAATATAGCTTACTTCACCATGGAGATAAGTCATGAAAAAGCCGGTAGTGATAAAAATTGGCGGGGCTATTTTAGATGGCTACAGTCAAGGCAATAGTTCAGCGTTAACGGCGTTACTAAAAGTGATTGCGAGTTTAGAAAACCAACCTGTAGTGATTGTCCATGGTGGCGGTTGTGTCGTAGACGAAATGCTTGCTCAGGCAGGATTTGTTACTGAGAAAAAACACGGTTTACGCGTAACGCCCAAAGTGCATATGCCGATTATTAGCGGCGTTCTTGCTGGTAGTGTTAATAAAGCGATTGTGGCGAGTGCAGCAAGCTTAAATTTATCGGCTGTGGGTTTATCACTTACTGATGGCGAAATGGTGCAATGCAAATTAAGTTCATTGCAACTAGGACAAGTTGGGGAACCTTCACCCTATAGCAGTGCTTTGTTAGACACATTATTAAAAGCTAATTTCCTGCCTATTATTTCTTCAATTGGTGCTTTACCTAATGGCGAATTAGTGAATGTTAATGCTGATGATGCAGCTGTTGCTATTTGTCAGCTACTCAACGCTGAATTATTGCTATTGACTGATGTTAATGGTGTTAAGGGGGCTACGGGGGAGTACCTGACTACGCTGAATAATCAACAAGCTGAAAAATTGATTAAAGCAGGTGTTATTGCTGGCGGTATGACGGCAAAAGTTAATGCGGCATTACATGCAGCGAATAAGTTACGACGAAGTATCGCGGTTGCCAGTTGGCAATCGCCAGAGCAAATCGTTGATTTACTAAATGGTGGCAATATTGGCACCCGTATACAACCAAGCGGTTGTTAATAAATTACTTTGTAAACTAAATTTCGCACAGGAAAACCCATGAGCTCATTGCACAACTTACAACACTTTCTCGCTGACGATCAGCTAACGAAATCGCAGATATTAGCGTTAATTACCTTAGCACTAGATATCAAGCAACAACCGAAAAAATATAATCAAGCGCTTGCTGGCAAGTCGGTAGCGATGATCTTTGAAAAACCTTCATTAAGAACGCACGTCAGTTTCGATGTGGGGATTAATAAATTAGGTGGTCATGCCCTGTATTTAGGCCAACAAAATGGGAAATTAGGTGAGCGTGAACGGGTCAGTGATTACGCAAAAAACCTTTCGTGTTATGCCGATGCCATCGTTGCCCGTGTTTTTGAAAACAGCTCGATAGCAGGGTTAGCTCAACACGCAAGTGTGCCTGTACTTAATGCACTTTGTGATTTGTATCATCCGTGTCAGGCACTGGCTGACTTTGTGACCTTGACAGAAAACTTCCCCGATCTTTCACAAGTGAAGTTAGCTTATGTTGGTGATGCAAATAACGTCTCAAATTCACTGATGTTAATGGCGGCAACCATTGGTGTCGACTTTACTTTGGTGTGCCCGCTAGGACATGGACCGACTGAAGAGATGCTAACTAAAGGTCAGGAGTTAGCAAAAAATACAGGCTCGGTGTTTACTTTCACCACAGATATTACGGCTATTGGTCAGCAAGATGCCATCTATACTGATACTTGGGTATCAATGGGTGATGAAAATCCAAGTAAGAAAGCGACAATATTAGCAAAATTTGCTCCTTACCAAGTGAATCATCAACTAATGGTAAAAGCGGGCGCTTGCATTGTTATGCATTGTCAGCCTGCGCATCTTGAAGAGGAAATTACCACGCAATTGTTCGATAGCGAAATGTCAGTGGTATTTCAATCAGCAGAAAATCGAATGTGGGCACAGAATGCAGTGTTAGTCACATTATTGGGTAATTAAATATTGTTATAGTCCTTTGGCCTAATACCTGCGTCGAAAGTGCTCACGTATATGCATACGCTCCGCGCTTCTTTCTTGTTCTAAGGCCAAATGACATAACGATCAATAATCAATTACAGCAATCCTTATACCCATTGAATTCAATAAATAGGTATAAGAATTAATTTTAAAACTTAATAGCTAATTTTCATGATATGAAGATTAAAGGAAAAGACAATGGCGTTAGCAGCAAAGAAAAATATTAAAAAAGTCGTACTGGCCTATTCAGGTGGATTAGATACTTCGGCCATTATCCCGTGGTTAAAAGAAAATTATGACGGTTGTGAAGTTATCGCATTCTGCGCCGATGTTGGCCAAGGAGATGAAGAGCTAGAGGGCATTAAAGAAAAAGCCATTGCTTCGGGTGCTTCTGAATGTCATGTTGTCGACTTAAAAGAAGAATATGTTAAAGACTATATTTATCCCATTATTAAAACGGGCGCAGTATATGAAGGCCAGTATTTATTGGGGACATCTATGGCTCGGCCTGTTATTGCTAAAGCTCATATTGAAGTGGCGTTAAAAGTTGGTGCTGACGCTGTTTGTCATGGTTGTACCGGTAAAGGTAACGACCAGGTGCGTTTTGAATCATGCTTTGCGGCATTAGCACCACAGTTAACCGTTATTGCACCTTGGCGTGAGTGGGATATGGTTTCGCGTGAAGACTTATTAGCCTATTTAGCCGAGCGTGATATTCCTTGTGCGGCATCATTAACAAAAATTTATAGCCGTGATGCCAATGCGTGGCATATCTCGCATGAAGGTGGTGAATTAGAGGACCCTTGGTGTGAACCTTCAAAAGAAGTTTGGACCATGACAGTTGATCCACAAGAGGCACCCGATGAAGCTGGAAAAGTAATGCTCAGTTTTGCGCAAGGCGAATTGGTTGCCGTCGATGGTAAGCCAATGTCAGCTTATCAATCATTGATGTACTTGAATGAAAAAGCAGCGGCACATGGTGTTGGTCGTATTGATATTGTTGAAAATCGTTTAGTGGGCATGAAATCACGTGGTTGCTATGAAACGCCTGGTGGCACGGTATTAATGGCCGCTTACAAAGGTTTAGAGTCATTAATACTCGATAAAGAATCTTTAAAATACCGAGAAGCTGTTGGCCATGAGTTTTCACACGTAATTTATGACGGTCGTTGGTTTACGCCATTAGCAAAAGCACAACTTGCTGCTGCTGCGTCATTTGCCGAGCAAGTCACCGGTGATGTGGTGGTGAAGTTATACAAAGGCATGGCACAAGTTACTCAACGTCGTTCACCAAACAGCCTATACTCAGAAGAATTTGCGACCTTCGGTGCTGATGATGTTTATGACCAAAAACATGCCGAAGGCTTTATTCGCCTATTTAGTTTGTCGAGCCGTATAACGGCACTAAAGCAAGCAGACTCTGTCATTAAAAATGACAAATAACCATCAATAACAGTTTCGAGGAAATTCACCATGGCATTATGGGGCGGGCGCTTTAAAGGGCAACCAAGTTTACAGTTTAAAAAATTCAACGACTCGCTACCGGTTGATTATCGTATGGCAGTGCAAGATATTGTTGGCTCAATTGCCTGGGCGGGTGCTATACATTCGGTTGGCATTATTGATGACAATGAGTTAGTTGAGCTTACTGCAGCATTGCATGAATTAAAGGCTTCCGTTGAAGAAAATCCGCAGCAAATTTTAGGCTCAGACGCTGAAGATATTCACAGTTGGGTGGAAATTGCCTTAATAGAAAAAACCGGTGATTTGGGTAAGAAATTGCACACGGGTCGAAGCCGTAACGATCAAGTAGCCACCGATTTAAAGTTATGGTGTAAAGAGACTGGCGGTGAATTATTATTTGCCTTGGTAAATTTACAGCAAGCCATGCTGAATCTCGCTGAACGTGAAAAAGATACTGTATTGCCTGGTTATACCCACTTACAACGTGCTCAGCCGATAACTTTTGGTCATTGGTGTTTAGCGTATGTTGAAATGTTTAACCGTGATATTGGCCGTTTAAAAGATGCGTTATATCGCTTAGATGTATCACCACTCGGCTCAGGAGCCTTGGCAGGTACTGCTTATCCCATTGATAGAAATAAATTAGCCCATAACTTGGGCTTTAGAACGGCAACGCTAAACAGTTTAGATGCAGTATCAGATAGAGATCACGTTATTGAATTATTGGCCTCTGCCAGTATCTCTATGATGCATTTATCACGTTTTGCCGAAGACCTGATTTTCTATAACTCGGGTGAAGCGGGCTTTGTTGAAATGAGTGATTTAGTCAGCTCAGGCTCATCGTTAATGCCACAAAAGAAAAATCCGGATGCCTGTGAGTTAATTCGTGGTAAAGCGGGACGCGTTTTTGGCTCGCTTACCGGTATGTTAACTACCATGAAAGCACTGGCTCTTGCTTATAACAAAGATATGCAAGAAGACAAAGAAGGCCTTTTTGACGCCTTAGATACCTGGCAAGAGTGCATGGAAATGGCAGTGCTGGTTGTTGATGGCTTAAAAGTAAATCGCTCACGTACCTTAGCTGCTGCACAGCAAGGTTATGCCAATGCTACAGAGCTTGCTGATTATTTGGTGAGTAAAAATATACCTTTTAGAGAGGCACACCACATTGTTGGCGAGGTTGTGCTTGCGGCGATTGACAAAGGTCTACCTTTAGAAGATTTAACCTTAACGCAATTACAGGTATACAGCGATAAAATTGCTCAAGATGTTTATCAACATTTATCTATTGAATCGACGCTAGATAAGCGTGAAGCCCTTGGTGGTACATCACGTGGTCAGGTTGAACAAGCATTAGCGAGTATTCAGTCGGGCGAGCGTGAAATTCTTAACGAAAACGTGGTTGGCGCGCCAGGTAAGCAACAGATTCAAGGGGCATTAAAGCAAGTTAAACAGCGTTTAAATGCACAAAAGGCAGCCGCGATGTCGGTACGCCGTGCACGTATGTCTGATATTAGTAGTATCTCTTGTTTAGTTAATTATTGGGCTGATTTAGGTGAAATACTACCACGTAGCCTTGATAATATTATTCATGATGTGCAGAACTTTGTTGTTGCTGAAGTTGATGGTGTTGTTGTCGGATGTGCGTCACTTTATATTTATCAAACCGGGCTTGCTGAGATTCGCTCTGTGGTGATTGATAAAATTGCTCATGGCCAAGGTCAAGGACAAGCCTTGGTGCAATACTTACTAGAATTTGCTCATCAAATTGAATTACAAAGAATTATAGTATTGACCTATATTCCTGATTACTTCCAGCAGTTGGGTTTTAGCTTAATCGACAAAAGTTCGTTAGCGGATAATATCATTGAGGATAGTGAACAAAGTCCTCACAAAGAACCTGCCGATGAAGTTGCTATGGAATATATTGTTGCTCGTTGCTCCGTCAGTACAGCAAGTGCTGATAAGCGCATAAATTGATGACTACCTGCCATGAATAGTAATGAAGATAATGTCAAGTGGTTTAGAAATGCAGCGCCATATATTAATGCTCATCGGGGTAAAACCTTTGTCTTGATGTTTGGTGGTGAAGCAGTACAGCACGCAAACTTTGCTAATATCATTCACGATATTGCGTTGTTGCGAAGCCTTGGTGTTAAATTGGTCCTAGTGCACGGTGCACGCGCACAAATCGAAGAACGTGTAGCAACGCAAGCTATAGCGCAAAAAATTGCCGATAATGTTCGTATTACCGACGCAAAAACCTTACTAGCGGTAAAAGATGCCACGGGATCGTTGCGCATTCATATCGAGGCACTACTGACCATGGGGTTAGTTAACTCTCCTATGCATGGCGCTCAAATTCGCGTGAGTACCGGAAATTTCGTTATTGCCAAGCCGATTGGTGTGCGTGATGGTATTGATTTTAAACATACAGGTTTGGTGCGTCGAATTGATGCCGAAGGTATTAATACTCAGCTGGATTTTGGTTCAATCGTGTTATTGTCTCCTGTGGGTTACTCATCTACCGGTGAAGTGTTTAACTTGGCACTAGAAGATGTAGCAGCAAAAACAGCCATAGCGCTAAAAGCAGATAAGCTGATTACCTTAACTGAACAGTCAGGGCTATTAGATAACAAGGGAGCTCTGATTCGTAGTTGTGGTATAGCAACCGTGAGTCATTTACTTGCAGAGCAAGAAGACCACGTTCAGCAATTGCTTTTAAGAGCCATTATACAATGCGGTAAACAAGGTGTTGAACGATGTCATTGTGTTAGCTACACCAGTGATAGCGCCTTGTTACAAGAGTTGTTTACTCGTGATGGTGCCGGCACCTTGATTGCCAAAGATCATCAAGAACAGTTATCTGCAGCGAGTATTGATGATGTTGGTGGCATTTTGGAGCTAATTGCACCATTAGAAGAAGAAGGGGTGTTAGTTAAACGTTCTCGCGAGTTGCTCGAAATTGAAATAGACCGCTTTACGGTGATTAAAAAAGAAGAAGTCATTATTGCCTGTGCAGCACTTTATCCCTATCCAGAAGCAAGAACTGGTGAAATTGCTTGTTTGGTTATTCATCCTGATTATCGTGGAGGTAATCGTGGTATTCGCCTTATTCAGGCCCTTGAACAGGCGGCGAAAAGACAAAGTCTACAGTCAATTTTTGTTTTAACCACGGTGAGCGCACATTGGTTTATCGAGCAAGGGTATAGTGAGCAAGCCATTGACAGACTGCCAGAGGGGAAGCAAAAAATGTATAATATTCAGCGTAAATCTAAAGCATTTACCAAAATGATATGACTATGTTTCCCCAAACTACGCCAAAAGCAACCTCTAAGGTTGCTTTTTTTTTGCCAAATATCGCGTAATCATAGACAAATAACTAACAAAAGATTTCAAAGCCTTTTTTTTTTGTGCATACTGGACGCTACAAATAATTATAAAAACAATAATAATAGGCAAATTTGTGATATGAATTTTTCTCGATTCGTTGCTATTTGTGCAACGATTAGTTCATTTAGTACCTTAGTTCAAGCTGAACCTGATAATAACATTAAGTTTAGTCTCGACACCGAAGCTGGCTATATTGATAATTTTTTATTCCAAGCTCGTGATGAGCAAGATACCGCATATTATAGCCTATCATCCGATCTGGCTTTATCGTCAAAAACTCAGCAATCAGTATTTAATTTTGATGCGCAGTTAGCGTCACATTTTTTCGATAAGTTTGAAAACGACGACCATACAGACTTTACCATCATACCTAAATATCAATTTAAGTTTAGCCAAAACCAACGTCTTCATATGTCAGCACTATGGCTTAATAGTTATGTATATAGAGGCTCTGGCTTATCGTTGGGTGAGGCTGATAGTTTATCTGAGGGTGATGAAAACGAAACAGTTGGTGCTCGTATTGGTTATGAATATGGTACCTCTGAATCACAAGGTAAACTAAATTTTGACGTGATTTATAATGAGAGTGAATTTACTACTCGCAGAGCCAGTACCAGTCAATTAGACACCGAGATACTTAACATAAAATCTAGTTTTGACTATCTATTATCCGGCAAAACCTATTTGGCGTTTGATATTGATTATAAAACTACCGAATATCCTAATGATGCGATTATTAACCGCGACAGCATTACTGGCTTAGTTGGCGTAAAGTGGTCTACCACGATGATAAGTGAGCTTAGTGTTTTAGTCGGTTATCAACAGTTAGCTTTTGAAGATAGTCGGTTAAGCAATGATAATGCTTTTAAATGGCAATTTGATTACACATGGCGCCCTTCAGATTTCACCACAATGCATATCGTTTCAAACCGCAAATTTGATGAAAGCTATCGTCTAATCAGTAGTTATCGCTTAGCTGAAACACATCAAATAGACTTAGAACATGCTTTTACAGACTACTTTAATATATTTATTGCGTTAGGCGTAAATAATGAAAGCTTTATAACACCACAAATGAGTCAAGACGAAGATTATATATTTTCTACATTGAGGTTTAATTATCTTCATAGTGATAGGCTAAGCTTTCAATTTAGTTATAACTATAAGTCCTTGGACGCAAACTATGGTGATGTTGATTATTTATATAATAAGTTCGGACTCAGTGTGAAGTTCGAACTCTAGATAAGTTTATGGAGTAGCTGATAACTTATTAGTTGTAAAATTACATTAAATTCAATGGACTATATCGTTTCTTTAGAGAAAATTTATAGTAGTTGTTACTTTTATGTAAAAAAATAGTAATTGCATTTAAGTTAATGTTACAATTTGTAACTGTGTTGGGTAAAAATTATGCGATTATTGATATTTTGTTTGTTGTTTTTTCTTGGCCAAGCAACAGCAAGTAATTATAAGTTAGGGGCTGGGGATCAGATTCAAATAGTGGTTTATGGTGAATCCGATTTAACAACAAAAGTTAAAATTGATAAATCTGGAGTTATTTCATTTCCGTTTTTATCTGATATAACCGTTGTTGGTTTATCAACAAAAGATTTAGAAAATACAATCGCAAATGGCTTGCGAGGAGATTATTTAATTGATCCTCAAGTTGCTGTTTCGATAGTAATGTACCGACCTTTTTTTATTCATGGACAAGTTAAGCGCCCCGGCGGTTACCCCTTTCAGGAAGATTTAACATTAGATAAAGCCATTGCCATTGCTGGTGGATTAGCAGCGCGAGCGTCAAAGTCGTCGTGGAATATCACTCGCTTAGTTGACGGTAAAAAAATGGTTTTTGAAGCTAATGTCTCCAGTGCAATTTTGCCGGATGACATCATTGAAATAGAGCAAAGTTTTTTTTGAAGACATTAGAAAACGAACATTTAATCGCAACAAACGACGAAGTGGCATTAAAGGAAATTTTAACGCCGCTTTGGACTCGTCGTTGGAAAATTATATTTTTCACGCTAGTGATCACGTTTTTTACTGCCTTTTATCTGTCTCTACTTAAGCCTTCATATCGTGCAACAGCAATTTTGCAAATCGGGACGAACAAGCCAGCTAATACCTTATCAATTAACGATGCTTTTAATGAATCCAATGCCAGTAAAGAACAAATTCAAACACAATTCGAGTTATTGCGCTCGCGTAAGTTTGCCGAGCGAGTAATAACACAGCTTGATTTGGTGCAACATAAAGAATTTAACAGTGGTAAATACAACGATAAGTTAGCTGTTTTTGAGCAAATAGGCGCACGTATCTCCACTCCATCAATGAGAGATATCGTTGGCAAATTCCAAAGTAAATTAAGCATTGTGCCTATTTCGGGTACTGAGCTGGTTAAAATTTCCTACGCTTCGTTTTCTGCCGAGTTATCACAAAAAGTGGCAAATCAAGTCGGCATTACTTACCTGCAATATCAAGATGAAATTCATAGTGCATCAAAAGAGACTACGTCGCAGTGGTTGGTTGACCAACTTGAAGAGCTAGGAAAAAAACTACAGACCTCTGAACTGTCACTACAGAAATATCGAGAAGCTGAAGGTATTGTTGATATTCAGGGTGTTGTTGGTTTAGTCGGATCTGAATTAACCGAGTTAACATCTGAATCACTCAGGGCCTCAAAGCGGGCAGATGATCTGGCTATTTCGTATCAAGATCTTCAAAAAAACGCGGGTGATATTGCCAAATTAAGCGAACTGCATGAAATTAGTAACCATGCGACCTTGATGCAACTGCGCCAAGCTGAAGAAAAAATTGAACGAAAAGTTTTTGAATTATCACAACGATATGGGCCAAAACATCCGAAACAAATAGCTGTTAATGCTGAGCTAATGTCGCTGCAAAGTAGAATTACTCAGCAAATTTACGATATTGTTACATCAATTGAGAAAGAATATTATAGTGCCTTAGAGCGGGTAAATGCTACAGAGCAACGGCTAGCGATTGCGAAAAAAGATTATTTGCGCTTAAGTCGTTTGCAAAATAAATTTTCGCAGTTAACCCGTGAAGTAGACACCAATAAAGAGCTTTATAATAATTATTTAGTACGCTTAAAAGAAGCGGATGCGATGGGGAATTATAAAGCAAATTTTTATGTCCGCTTTATTGATAAAGCAACGGTGCCTAAAAGCCAATTTGCACCGAATAAATTTTTAATTATAGTGATCACTTTCGTACTCGCTATTGCGTTTATTTCAATCATTATTATTATGCGTGAATTATTAATGGATACCCTTAATTCTCGTCGTAAATTGGATAACTTCCACGAAGCGCCTATTCTTGCGGTGTTACCTAAGATTAAATCAAGCCCAAGCGCTAAGAAAGAAGACGCTTACAGTACAGATAATCGTTTTACTGAAGCGATAAGAACATTACGTACAGCTTTGCTATTTAATAATGAAAAAACACCACCTAAAGTTATCGCCGTAACGTCGTCTGTACCTAATGAAGGCAAATCTACGGTAGCCTTGCATTTAGCGCGGTCGTTTAGTGAAATGGAGAAAGTACTGCTGATTGAAGCGGATATGCGTCATCCTACTATCGCTAAGAATATGAATTTGAATCAACATCGCCCTGGACTGTCAAATTTATTAGCGAAAACCCATCAAATTAACGAATGTATTATTCGCGATAAAAACGTTAAGTTAGATATTTTAACTTCAGGCATATCTCCAGCTAACCCATTGGCTTTTCTATCAATGAAACGTTTTAATATGTTGATTAAAGTTTTTGGTAACTTTTATGACCGCATTATTATAGAAACTCCACCAGTACATGCAGTTAGCGACGCAGTTATTATCTCTAAGCTGGTTGATAGTGTTATATATATTGTCCATGGCAATAAAACTAAACGTGAACAAATATCTTCCGGTCTTAGAATGCTGAAACAGGTTAATGCACCGATTGAAGGTGTGGTGATAAACCACAGTGAAAATATTGATACTGACAAATATCATAATAAATATTATACCGAGCGCAGCAATATTATTAAGCTAGCCGCAAGAAAACGTGGCTAACTAAACCTAACGTTGTTTATGCTACAGTGATTTTTGCGTACAATAAGCAAAATTTTTTATAGTCACTGTTATGAAAATACACGTCAACTTCCCTTTACAATCATTAAATAGTTTAAATGTACCGGCCACGACGGCTGAGATACTTTTGCCAGCTAGTGTCAATGAATTGTTTGACCTAACCCGTGAAAAATCTGCCAAATCCTATATTCTAGGTGAAGGAACCAATACCTTATTCTGTGACGTAAAAGCGCCTACGATTATAAAGCCTAGCTTATTGGGTATTGAAGTGACTGAAAATGACCAGTACTTTAGCATAAGCGTTGCATGTGCAGAAAACTGGCATAACTTTGTCGAGTTTGCTATTAACCAAGGCATGTATGGTTTGGAAAATTTAGCTTTGATCCCTGGCAGTGTTGGCGCAGCCCCAGTACAAAATATTGGCGCTTATGGTGTTGAAGTAGGAGATTTTATTGATCGTGTGACTTGGTTTGATTTTGCAAAACAAAAACTGGTAGATTTTACTAAAGCAGAGTGCCATTTTGGCTATCGTAGCAGCATTTTTAAACAAAAGTTAAGCGGCAAAGGCATTATTACTCATGTGCACTTTTTGCTACCAAAAGCTTGGCAAAGAGTTGTCAGTTATCAAGGGCTGAACGAGCTTAGGTCATCAGCCACTGCGCCTGAAATAATGGCAAAAGTCATTCAATTACGCCAAACAAAGTTACCTGATCCGAAACACTTACCCAATGCAGGTAGTTTTTTTAAAAACCCGATCGTCAGTGAAAATACCTTTAATGATTTGCAACAGCAACATAAAACTATGCCTTTTTATCGACAAGCCAACGGCAGTATTAAGTTGGCTGCTGGTTGGCTGATTGAGCAATCAGGTCTTAAAGGCGTTCGCCAAGGAGGCGTAGGCGTGCATGATAACCAAGCGTTGGTCATTGTTAACTATGAAAGTAGTCAAGGTAAAAATATTGTTGCTTTTGCTCATTTAATTCAAGAAACCGTATTAAAGAAATTTAACATTCATCTCGTACCGGAAGTTAGATTTATTGCTTGTGATGGTGAAATAGGTCATGCAAACAAGGAATGCCAACAATGAAAGCCATTCGAGAGCAGTTGATTAAAAAATTGGTTAAAGGTGATTTTCTTTCTGGACAAATACTCGGGGAAGAGCTCGGCGTTAGTCGAGCGGCAATATCAAAACACATCGCTGCACTACAAGAAATGGGCTTTGATGTCTTTAGTGTTACAGGGAAGGGCTATCGCTTAGCACAGCCGATAGAATTATTGAATGAAGCTAGCATCCTAACACACCTTGAAAAACATAATGTCACTACAAAAGTTGAGGTGCATAGCCTAATTGATTCAACAAATAGCTATCTAATGCGCCGCTTACCCAATCAGAATGTTCCGGGCCAGGTATGCATTGCTGAATATCAAAGTTCAGGAAGAGGACGTCGAGGCCGACGGTGGATTTCTCCATTTGGCTCTCATATTTATATGTCAATGTACTGGTATCTAGAGCAGGGCATGTCAGCTGCTATGGGACTTAGTGTCGTGGCTGCACTTGCGGTTAGTGATGCAATTAAAGCACTCTATCAAGTTGAGGTAGAATTAAAGTGGCCGAATGATATCTATTTTAATGGTGTCAAACTCGCTGGAATTCTCATTGATTTAGAAGGGCAGGCGATGGAGCCATGTCATTGTGTTATAGGTATAGGTTTGAATATTAAAATGCCGGCCAAAAGTGCTGAATTAGTTGACCAACCTTGGACCGATTTGTCGAGTGCCATCGGTGTGGATGTAGACCGCAATAAGTTAGCTGCATATATTATTTCTGCATTACTTAAGCGATTGAAAGCGCATCGTGAAACCGGCATAAATACCATGGTTTCACAGTGGCAGACGTTAGATTTTTATCTCAATAAGCCAGTGACGCTCATTACCGGACAAAAAGCTACGCGCGGTATTTGTCGGGGAATAAATGCCCAGGGTGCTTTGATGTTAGAAGTTAATGGTCAGGTAGGTCCGGTATATGGTGGTGAAGTTAGTTTAAGGGCAGGACTATGAGATTACTAATTGATGTTGGCAACACGCAAGTGAAATATGTTACGCAAGGGGTTGGAATCACTGCGCCGTTTTCTGACATTGTATATATCGATTATCAGCTATTTATCGGCCAGCTCAATAAATGCGTATTTTCGAAAGTCACTGAAGTTATTCTTGCCAATGTGCATGGCAACGAGATACACGATGCCATTGAACAATGGGCAAGGCAGAATAGTATTGTGTTTATCCAGGTGAATAGTGAAGCTAAAGCTTTTGGTATAACCTCTTCTTACCAACAACCAGCAAGGTTGGGTGTAGACCGTTGGTTAGCCATGATAGGAGCAAAACAACTTTATCCGAATAAAAATTTACTGATCATTGATGCGGGTACTGCAACCACGGTGGATGTACTTGATGCCCAAGGTCAGCATTGCGGCGGTTGGATAATGCCAGGCGTGCAAACTATGTTTAACAGTTTATTATTGGGCACGAAAAAAATTATTGCCTCGCCAAACGTTACCGCAAGCTTATTGTTTGGCAAAGACAGTTCTAGCTGTCTTAACAATGGTAGTTGGGCGATGACGATAGGTGCAATAAAAGAAGCTATATTACAGGCAAATAGTAGCTTAGCACTCGACAAAGTGCTGATCACAGGTGGTAATGGCCAAAAGATTATCGATCTTTTGGCTATAGATTGTCAGTTCGAGCCTAAATTAGTTTTTCACGGTTTGAGCTGTTTCCAAGCTCACTAATGGTTATATTTATATTTAGAAATAGCGATTGTGGGTAAAAAAACAACAAACACAGAAAAACATGCTTTTTTTTTGCATTTTCCTGTTGCAAGCAAGAAAACATTACTCTAGAATTCGCACCACTTAATGTAGTGCCGACTTAGCTCAGTTGGTAGAGCAACTGACTTGTAATCAGTAGGTCGCCAGTTCGATTCCGGCAGTCGGCACCATTAATACATTACAGGAGTAATGTGAATATTAAAATTTGGAGGGGTTCCCGAGTGGCCAAAGGGATCAGACTGTAAATCTGACGGCTCCGCCTTCGGTGGTTCGAATCCACCTCCCTCCACCATTTTAACAGAGATAATCTGATAGAATTTAGCGGGTGTCGTATACTGGCTATTACCTCAGCCTTCCAAGCTGATGAAGCGGGTTCGATTCCCGCCACCCGCTCCAGTCTTTATAGAAAATGCTGATATGGCTCAGTTGGTAGAGCGCACCCTTGGTAAGGGTGAGGTCGGCAGTTCGAATCTGCCTATCAGCACCACTTCTTTAGACCTTCTATAGATTAATCAATGTTTAACTATATAATTAATTTATTTAATTTACCCAGAGGTATTTTAAGATGGCTAAAGCAAAATTTGAACGTAATAAACCGCACGTTAACGTTGGTACTATCG
>OJDR01000097.1_pt1 | contig 37057 bp, 32 predicted proteins | sample 1593081 | NCBI WGS metagenome assembly OJDR01 (sample SAMN05416873, study PRJEB24817) | seawater metagenome | isolation source: Sea water | place: Canada:Atlantic | collected 2013-11
ATGAACTGTTGTGGACAGTTTATGATATTGATAAAAAATCAGACAACCCTGATACGTCTAAAAATACTTATAAAACCTTTCACTACGAACCTAAAGAAATGTGGTTAACTGAAAGGTAGCCACAAACATCTGGGCGATTTAATCGCCCAGATTTCAATAGAAAAAATAATTAGCGGGCTTCACGGCGTAAAGCAGAGGACGTAAATTGGCGCGCAGTAAAATCTGGGTTAAAGTCCACTGGCTTGCGTTCGTTATCTAATCCTTCTACGTAATAACGATTTTCTTCTAAGTTATAATTCATTTTTAAGGTCGTGGCCACGGTAGGCACTTCATAGTAATTAATAGTATGGGCTTCCGAGACATGCACTAGTTCATCTTTTTTATTAAACTCTTCCGCTAAAACGATTTGCCATGTGTCTTCATCAAAATAGAAACGGCGTTTTGCATATACATGGCTCATACCCACCCGCAAAGTTGCTTCTACAACCCATACACGGTGCGCTTCATAACGTAATAAATCTGGGTTAACGTGATGCTTACCAACAATATCCGTTACTTTTAAATCACCTGAATGTACTTTATAAGAATTATAAGGCACATACTTTTCCTGTGTACCTATTAATTTCCAAGTGTAAAAATCTGGCGCGCCATTAAACATATCAAACTGGTCAATGGTGCCAATGCCATTGTTATCATCACTGGTGTCATAGCTTAAATTTGGGGTACGTCTTACACGTCGCTCACCTGGTTGATACTGCCATGCTTTGCGCGGAGATAAGACTTGGTCTAAGGTTTCATGTACTAAAGTGAATTTACCGGCTAATTTTGCTGGTGAGAGTGTTTTTCTTTTCACATAAAAAATTTTGTTATCAATGTCTTCTAGTGTTACATCTGGCTGGCTATAAGCCATAAAATATTTACTGTCTCGGGTAACTAATAGCATATCGCCACCTGATGAATTAATGGCATTCGATGAAACCGATTGGTACTGCAAACCCCGAAAACGCAAGCTGTGATTCCATAAAACTTCTAAGCCATTTTTGGGAATAGGAAATGGACTGCTAATGAGCGTATTACGCACCCCGGTTCCATACTCTTGCAATTCAGCCGTTATGGCATTTTCTTTTAAAGCGTCATAAACAAATTGAGGATAGGCTGCACTTCGGTGAGAAGGGTAAACGTTTATTTTAAAAGTGGGGTATTTTTTTAGAAAACTAATCTGTCCAATCGTTAAGTGATCTTCATGTACTTGCCAGTTGGTGCTATCAATCGTGAAAAGTATTTTATCTTTTTTGTATGGATCAGGGTGAAACAGGCCCGTTTCATATTCGCTAATGGGTTGAGTAATACCTCCGTTCCATCTGGGTATAGTGCCTGCTTTGTTGCCCGCGCGTATGGCTCCGGTTGGAGTTAAGTCTTGGCCCAGTCTTTGGGCTTCCGTAACGGATACTTTAGCTATCGCCTGCCCGTGGCAGACCACTAGAAGCAATGCGGTTAGTATATATGGTATTCGACAATTCATAACGCCCTCAAATTAAAATGAAACTGCAAGTTTTTTTAATTTCAAAATACGCGGCGCATACTATGGACATTTTCATTAGACAACAACAATCAGACATGTCTTGTTACATAAAATAACACTTTGTTGTATTAGAGTAGACATGAAACAGAATAAGGGTGAGCTTTAAACACGATAACCACCACCCAATATAGAGCCAATGGCAACACGGTTTTCATTAGCATTATATTTTTGAGTATTGGTAAATTTAGAATTTGAACTAGGCGTTAAATAGTTGCCATTACTGTCAGGTATTAAGCTGGTTAATTTATTATTATTCACATCTTGAATGGTAAGCCGACTTTGTTGTAAAACCTGGTTAATGTAATCCGCCTCAGTGGTAACAGGCGCCGGACGGTGATTAGGCAAGTGACTCAATGCACTATTACTATAATTGAAAATATCAACACCGATCCCAGTCATACAAATAAAGGAATACACAGACAATATCGGCCGTTTTAGACATAGCATGAATAAAGCGCTTAATTACGATTCGCAGTCTCTTGCCTACTCTTACAGACTCACTCCACAGCTGGTATATGGCAGCTATACTGTAGTGGAGCTGTCTAAATCAAACATGGCCCTTTATATGAGCAAAAAACTTGAGCAACAGTTAAAAGCGGTCACCAATGAGTTGCTCATTCACCAGCTCACGCTCGATAACGTCGGAGCGTATATCTTCATGAAGGATCTACACGGTCGATATACCTACGCCAATAAAAAAGTGCGGGACTTATTCAATCGCACATTGGACGAAATTATCGGTAAAGATGACAACCATTTCTTTTCCTTAAAAGAATCTGATGAACTGAGGGTGAACGACAATATAGTCTTACGCGAAGGCATCTCAATTGAAAAAGAAGAGCGCAATGTCATTATGTCTACTGGCGAAGTGCGCTACTACTGGACTATCAAAAAGCCATTACTAGATGAACAAGGTAAGGTAATGGGGTTAAGTGGTATTTCAACCGATATTACCGAACAGAAATTACTGCAAATAAAATTAAAAGAACAAAAAATTCTGCTCGATACCATCATCAACAATGTTGATGCCTATATATACATGAAAGATTCAGATTGCCGATTTCTTTTCATTAACGATAAAACCGCTCAGTTATTTGGCACGACCCCTCAGCAGGCCATAGGTAAACGCAGCCGCGATATTCTTCCCCAAGATATTGCCGATAATTTTGACATTATGGACAGCGAAATTATCAATAGCGGAGAAAAAATTGAAGGGGAAGAATCCATCACAGGGGAAGAGGGTGATGTTCAATATTATTGGTCCACCAAGGTGCCCATTAAAGACGATGAAGGCCGCGTATTATCATTTATTGGTTTCTCAACCGACATTACTCAACTAGGCAAGCAAAGGCGCGCCCTTGAAAAAACAGCCGCCACCGATGAGCTCACTTCTCTTGCCAATCGACGTTCGTTTATGAATTCAGCCTTTAACGAAATTAAACACGCGAAGAGCCAACAAAAACCGCTAGCCGTTATGGTAATAGATGCCGATTATTTTAAAAGCATAAATGATAATTTTGGGCATCATGTGGGAGATGAAACTCTTAAAAAGTTAGCTCAAACCTTTTTATATTGCATTAGAAAAAATGACTTAGTGGCTCGTATTGGCGGGGAAGAGTTTGCCATCATGCTACCGGATACAGAACTAGATATGGCCTTACTGGTTGCCGAGAAAGTGCGTAAAAGAGTAGAAGCGGTTCATTTGAGTGATGAACAGCATCCACAACCCTTAACGGTCAGTATTGGGGTAACCATAATGGCTGAAAGCGATGTCACACTAGAGGCAATATTAAAGCGTGCCGATAAAGCTTTATACGAAGCTAAGAATAGCGGGCGTAATAGAGTGTGTTCTAACTAGATTACTTAATAATCCCTATATTTTTCGCTTGACCAATAACGCTCTTCATCACCCATCTTGTACCAAAACTCATCTTGATTGTATGTCTTATGCTTAATGAAATCAGGATTGTTAATTCTAAATAATTTTCTTGAACTCAGGTTAGCATTTTTGAATATGCGTAATATTTCAGGATGGCTATAAAAAAGGCGATCAAAAGAACCGTTTTTAATTGCTAGTAAGAAGCCGTCTTTAATTCTGTTATATAGTTCTTTATCTTCATAATTAACAAAGAAATAAAAAGGCGCGTCATACTGAATAAGTAAAGTTTTTTCTACAGACAGTTTTTTATCTTTATGCTTTAACACCTCTTGCCATGGTTCGTGAGCTCCCCTTGGAAAATAGTCTCCCCTTTTAAGCCTGAGCATATTGAATATCCCAGCGTAATTAGGACTACGTCGTAATTTAAAACCTGCATTTTGTAAAATATCTGAATCTGGCCAGTCATGGCCTTGGATTGCGCTTAGGGATTGGAGTTGTTCCTTTGTTTTTATTTTAGAAAATAAAGGCTGATCTTCTTCACGAATGATAAATATACGATGACTCAGAAGTCCTTTATAAATGGGTATTTCAATAGGACGAATATCTTGACGGCGCTTAACAGAGTCCATAGTAGCAATCACTCTGAAGGTCTCTTTATGTTTAATTAAAGAGATCACTCGGCTTTGCTTTATTTTGCTTGAATACTCCTTAATAACAAAATCACCATACTTGTCTTTGGTTTTCTCTAGTATTAACTCAAGTAACTGATTTTTAAGCGTGTCACTTGCTGGTACCCCCTCAATTTTATTCGGGCGAATCACTAAATTCAGAATAGACTTTGAATGATCCTCTGCCATGGCAAAATCAAAAGTAGATACCAATGCCAACATGTAAATGGCCAGCATTAAACTTCTGTATTTTTTGCTGAACAATGAACTTTCTCCAGTACCATTCATTAGCAATAAGTATAGACCTATAAAATTACGGCATGAGCAAACTTAAAATGTCTGGGCGAGAATTTAATCGACTAAGGAAATGAATTTTAGAAATGAAGAATACAAAAACGAAAAAAGCCCGCTTATTTCTAAGCGGGCTTTTAAGTATTAGTGGTGCCGACACCAAGAGTCGAACTCGGGACCTACTGATTACAAGTCGTTTTACATCATTATTCACAAATCACCACACTAGCTCTAACTCATTGTATTTACTCAGTTTCCTGCCATTCACTCTATTCTAGATTGTTCAGGTTTAGCCCTTAAGATACACTCTAAGGGTGACCATAAGGGTAGCCAAAATGGCATTTACGGATAAAGAGATACTCGGACTAAAACCGAAAGCTAATAAATACTACGCCACAGACAACCAGCATGAACGAGGCAATGGTGCTCTATGGATTTTAGTAAGGCCATCAGGGAAAAAGGTTTTCTATTTCGTTTATAAACTATCGGGGAAAAGGGCAATGATCGCCTTGGGACCTTATAGCAAAAGTAATGCGGGAAAAGGCTTAACCCTCCAGCAAGCCCGAACTAAAAAAGATTCATTGGCTGCATTTTTAATTCAAGGTTTGGATCCTAAAACTGAGTTAGCTCGTTTAGAGTTTGAATCTGAGCAAGCCAAGCGCAAACAAAATCAACTAGGTACGGTAGAGCAACTCTTTAAAGGCTATGCGGCCAATATGAAAGCCAATGGTAAAAAGTCCCATGCCGAAGTCATCCGAGTACTTAGAAATGATGCAATGGATTTATTGGGGAAAAGCACGCCAGCCAACCAGATTACCAGTCACGATATTAAGTTAGTGCTTCACAATATGATTAAACGTGGGGCGCTGGTGGGTTCTAATCGTTTACGTTCTTATCTAAGCGCATCGTTTACTTATGGCCTAGAGCATGACAACGATCCGACCACCATGGACGCTTCAATCACCTATCAGTTAGCGTATAACCCTGTGCGCGATGTTCCCAAGGCCATTAAGAATGAAAAGCCATGCGATAGGGAACTATCCCCTGAAGAAATCCACCAGCTTTGGAATAACTTCAACCCTAATGGATCCTATTCACCAATAGAACAGATATTTAAACTGATTTTAACCACTGGCGGACAAAGAGTAAGCGAAGTATCACAAGCGAAATGGAGTGAATTCAATATTTCAGAGTGTTTGTGGGAAATCCCTGCTAGCCGGACCAAGAATGGTAAAGCGCACCTAATTCCTCTAAATGAAATTGCAATGACTGTATTAGAAAATATACAGGCCCATCGGGATAGCAGCCCCTATTTATTCCCGCATAGGCTAGATGCTAATACACCAATGCCACTCGCTTCCATCAGTAGAGCCACTAACCGCTTTACAAAGGTCAAAAGCAATAACTTTGAAGCCTTTACCCCAAGAGACCTAAGGCGCACCTGTAAAACACGTATGGGGGAGCTAGGGCTATCAAAAGAAATAAGGGACCGTATCAATAACCATGCTCTGGGTGATGTATCCAGTAAACACTATGATCGTTATGACTACCTAACGGAAAAGCGAAACGCCCTTGAGGCTTGGGGAGCACGATTAGAGCAAATAATTAATCCCAACGAACTTAGAAATGTAGTTGCTATCAACTCACTTTAAAATCTAATAAGAAGGTTAGCAAAAATTGGATATGCGATATGAATAACCTAAAATTTGCCAGCTGGGTATCCGGCAGATATTTAGACTGGATAAATAATAATCTAAAAACATCTTACGATTGTCTAGAAGATGAATTAAAGCCCCATTTTGATGAGATCTATTTTGTTCCTATTCAATTTTTTTCAAGAGAAGACTCAAAGAATAAATTAAAAACTCTAATTACTATCAACGAACATCGTATTGAGCACGAGCTTACCGTAAAGAATGACCGATATAGTCATGTTAAAAGTGACTTAGATGTACTCAGTGAGCTTATTTTTATTGCCCATTGGGACGGCTATCAACATGGAACAACAACTAAAAAAGACTTTTACAGTTCAATAGCAAACTTTAAGAAGGCTACTGATAAGCTTTTTAATACTATTGATAGTAGATATAAGAGCTTTTCCTGGGACCTAGTTGATGGGTTAGACAAACAATTCTTTAATCTTCCCAGCCCTGAAACAATAGAAAATAAGAGCCTTAGGGCAACTGTTGAAATTTTAAATAACTTTTTTCTCAAATCACCGCATCAGGTACTCATAGAATTTGCAGATCATATTGAGTCGATAGGTACAGCTGACCCCCATTATTCAGTCAACAATAGGGAGGCAACGGAATCTCAATTAAAAATAAGAAAGATGCTTTTCTGTATAGCTTCATTAATTGGGATAGAAGCTACCAAAAGACTTAAAGGTATTGGTCCTTTAATAACACATCTCATTGTCATAGCTCTACCAGACCAAGAAAACCTCTGTGTTAGAGATGTAAATAGACAAATAAAAAATGCAATAAATTTGTGTGAAACTCACGGCATACCAATAATAGGGGTGTAGAGATAAGAAATTTGACGCCTACACCGTTATTAGGCCATTAAAACTATTGATTTAATGATTACACCTACTCAAACAAGGCAAGGTGTAATCAAAAATGACTCAGTCTCTTATCGACTATAAAGCTGTATCCAAACTTACTGGACTATCTCGTTCGACTATATACCGAATAGAGATAGCTGGTAATTTCCCCAAGCGAATCGCCCTATCAAACCGCTGCGTGCGCTGGCCACTTCTTGAGGTCGAAGATTGGGTGAGCCAGCAAATGGAAGGGAGGGTATAAAAGTGGCAGCTCTCCAATTGAAAGACCAGCATATTCCTAAGTACATAGTATCACTTACTCATTTTGTTAATCGCTCAATGAATCGACTAGAAGCCCTTAGCTTGTATGGCGATACTTGTTTAAACACAACCGTAAGCGCATTAAGAAAAGAACATGGGATTTCATTCTTAAAAAAATTGGAACCCCATGTTAATCAAGTAGGAGGAACCGTTCGATTTACACGATATTGGCTGGCGGATGAATCAAAGGACCGCGCCAACCAGCTTATTCAGCTCTATACACCTAACACCAATAGGTAGTTGGAATGAATGCCACAACCACTCCTAAGCAACATAGCGGAGCTTTCATGTTCCCTATAACCTCAATGCTGGAGGCTTTTTCGTAATGGCCAAGGCAATGAAACGTGCCAAAGTTAGGTTTGTAGGTATTCCTCATAGCGTTCTTAAAAGTGAAATGGGACGAACGATTACCTCAATTGAAATGAGGCTCTTGATTCATCTTGGGCTTCAATATAACGGCAATAATAATGGCATGCTCTCACCTACGTATTCACTCATGAAAGAATATGGCTGGTCCTCCACTGGTACGCTCTATAAAGCACGACAGGGACTAGAGCATAAAGGGTTCATAGTCACGACCAAGATAGGTAAGAAAATCAAAGGGGACTGTACGCTGGTGGCTTTTACATGGAATGGGATAGACGAATCTAACAAGTGGCCCTATCGGGATGGAGTGAAAGCATCTCCCATACCTTTGAATTACTTCCTGAAACCTAAAAGCGAATGGACGGTTCAGCCAGCAATAGCCCAACCTTAAAAATTTCCGCTCTCTATATCTGAAAGCAAGCCTCCCATTAGTACTCTATATATGAACGCAAGCTAAACACCTACCTCGAATAGCGTCATATATAGAGCACTATTAACTGGTTTTACCGCTGATTCTGATTCATATATCGAGAGTCTTATATATACCATACCCTCTACACTTAATTGCCTGCATAAGCTTAATCAAACCAAATGCCAGTCAAATCAATATTAAGGAGATACTGGGTAATAATTGGCAACAAACGTTTAGGTTCTTCTGGGTTTCAAAAAGAGGTTACGGGGCAAAGAACCGCAGTGAAAAAGGATTTCTAAATTTCAAATTTAGGAGTTCCTTTCTTCACTTCTTTTGAGCCCTAAATTAGCCTACAGCTCCCACATAATATGACTTTTAAGGGGTGGAAAGATAGGAAACTAGTATTTGCAATCAAGAGCAATATCTAATCCCTTTTATTTAGTTAATAGAGATAGATGCAACAATTTTAAGATGCATTCACTTTCATGAAGTAAAAGAAATAACTGGCACCTTTAAGACAATATCTTATTAATGCCTAAATAAACCCTATCTAATCTAAATTAGACTGCTATTATTGGTAATATTTGTCAAATAAGATATTTAAATCAGGATTCACTATGTTAATTGAATTCACTATTAAGAATTACCGTTCTATCAAAGAGGAGCAGGTATTTTCTATGGTGAAAGGTAAAGGTGACGAGTTAAGCGCCACAAATAGCTTTACCCCAGATGTACTTGGAAGCACTTCCTTACTACGATCCTCTGCCATTTATGGTGCTAATGCAGCAGGTAAATCCAACATCATCCGAGCTATGATGGACATGGGAGCCATTATCAGGGGGTCAGCAAGTGCGAGCCAAGCTGGAGATGCTATTCCCTTAACCCCTTTCCTTTTTGATAAACAAACATCAACTCAACCTACGGAGTTTGAAGCTACTTTCATAAGTGAAGGTATTAGGTATCAATATGGATTCTCAGCAACCAGTGCTCTCATTGTAGAGGAATGGCTCATTGCTTACCCAAAAGGGAGAGCGCAACGTTGGTTTACAAGAATATTTGATGAAGAAACAAAATCATCACTCTACAAGTTTAGTGATCACCTTACTGGTAAAAAATCCGTTTGGCAGGAAATGACTCGTAACAATGCGCTATTTTTATCAACCGCCATCCAATTAAACAGTAAGCAGCTCGATCCTGTTTACTCATGGTTTCAATACGTATTGAGGCCAACCCGAGTTGGCGGGTGGAGTTCTGATTTCACAGCATCTCTATGCGAAAATGCAGAACAGAAGAAAAAAGTTTTAGCATTCTTAAAAGCAGCCGACTTTGATATTCATGACCTTCAAATTGAAACAGAAAAGTTTGACCCATCACGTATAAATGATGACTATTCTGATGAACTAAAAGAAAAAATTATTAACGAAATGAAAGATGAGAATGTGATTTCGAGCATCAAAAGCATTCATAAAACCGATACTGGGGACCTAGTCGAATTAGATTTAGAAGAGGAATCTGACGGAACTCAAATGTTCTTTTCTTTTGTGGGCCCTTGGCTTGATTCCCTTGAAAATGGATATGTACTAGTTATAGATGAACTTCATAATAACTTGCACCCTAAAATGGTTAGCTATTTAGTTGGTCTATTTCACAGCAATGAAACAAACCCAAATAATGCTCAATTAATTTTCACAACTCATGAAACATCAATTCTTAGCCAAGATGTATTTAGAAGAGATCAAGTGTGGTTTTGTGAAAAAGATAAAACGGAAGCAACACAACTATATCCTTTAACGGACTTCAGCCCTAGGAAAGACAGAGAAAATATTGGGTTGAGCTATTTGGCAGGAAGATATGGAGCACTTCCTTTCACAAAGAGCCTTATCATTCCTAAGGAATTATGATGGGTTCCGAAAATAGATTTAAAAGACGCAAAGCTAAAACTACCCACAGCTTTAAAAGAAAGGCACCAAAGCGGGCTAGTTACGATAAAGTTCTTATTGTTTGTGAGGGCTCTAAAACAGAGCCCTTGTATTTTACAGACCTGATTAACAACCTGAAATTAAGCACTGCCAATATAGAAGTCGATGGCTCTTGTGGCTCAAGCCCATCTAGCGTCTTGGAGCACGCCTTAAGGTTGTGGGAAGCGGAAAAATCAACAGAAAACCCCTATGATAGAGTTTATTGCGTATTTGATAAGGATAGTCATCCATCCTACAAAACTACGCTAGACAAGATTGCTTCGCCAAAATTTAAAGGGAAATTCTATGCTGCTCAATCAGTTCCCAGCTTCGAATATTGGCTTTTGCTCCACTTCACCTACACAACCAAACCATATACACGAAGTGGAAAATTTAGTTCTGGTGATCTTGTACTAAAAGATTTAAAGAACAATTTCCCACAATATGCCAAATGTAACAAGGATGTGTTCACCGCTCTTAAGTCCCGACTGGAGTCAGCAAAGGCTAATGCAGCAAAATCGCTAGAGAATGCTGTACGTGATGGGACAGATAACCCGACAACTCATGTACATAAACTCGTAGATTATCTACAACACCTGAACGATCAATAAGGCTTCAACACGAAGCCATCCCACAAAGGTGACCATAAGGGTGACCAAATCAGCATACGCCAGAAACTAAAAAGCCCCCGCTTACGCGGAGGCTTTGGTATTAGTGGTGCCGACACCAAGAGTCGAACTCGGGACCTACTGATTACAAGTCAGTTGCTCTACCAACTGAGCTATGTCGGCACTAATGGCGCGCATATTATGGGAGTATCGAGGTTTCGTCAAGCTCTATTTGAAAATATTTATTAAATCTTTTCAATGGCTTAGAGCTGCCTATAGGCACATATGCGTATAGGCCCTCAAATATGCTGGCTAGGCCTAGTCGGCCTCCACTTCGCGCTGCATTTCATCAATCGTTAGGTGGCGTACATCTTTACCCTTCACTAGGTAAATTACCCCTTCAGCGATATTACGAGCATGATCGCCAATACGCTCTAGAGCACGTAGTGACCAAATGACGTTCATGACGCGCTTAATAGAGCGTGGGTCTTCCATCATGAAGGTGATCATTTCACGCATGGCGCTTTCGTATTCACGGTCGACGTTTTTATCTTCCTGGGCCACTGCAAGGGCAGCATCCACGTCTAAGCGGGCAAAGGCGGTTAGGGCTGATTGTGTCATGCGTTGCACGCGCTCACCTATGTGGCGAATTTCCACATAGCCTTTTGGCGCGCCGGTTTCCCCTTCATCGCACAATTTAATCGCTTGGCGAGCGATTTTGGCGCTCTCATCCCCAATGCGCTCTAAATCCATTACCGCTTTACTGGCAGTGATGACCAAACGTAAATCGGAAGCAGCAGGTTGGCGACGGGCTATAATGCGCGTGCACTCTTCGTCTATGTCCAATTCCATTTGGTTAATTTTTTTATCATTGGCACGAACACTAATGGCCAAGTCGCTGTCTGCTTCGATCAAAGCTTTGATCGCGTCGCCCACTTGGCGCTCAACTAGGCCACCCATTTCTAATAAATGATTTTTTAGCTGTTCCAACTCAGCGTTGAATTGTTGGCTAATATGGTGGCTGTGTGCGTTTGTTGTTAAATCCATGTTGTACTCCTTAAATAATGTTTAGCTAAATTAAGTGACTTAGCTGACACAGCCCTAGCCGTAACGGCCTGTAATATAATCTTCGGTTTGTTTCTTTTCTGGGTTGGTAAACAGTTGGTCGGTATCGCCAAACTCAACCATATCGCCCATATACATGAACGCGGTGTAATCACTTACCCGTGCCGCCTGCTGCATATTGTGGGTAACAATGGCGATGGTGAATTCATTTTTTAATTCGTGAATCAGCTCTTCAATTTTCAATGTAGAAATGGGGTCCAGTGCCGAAGCCGGTTCGTCTAGCAGTAATACCTCTGGTTTTACCGCTATGGTGCGAGCAATGACCAAACGTTGCTGCTGACCACCAGACATGCCCAATGCACTTTCATGTAAGCGATCTTTCACTTCATTCCACAGTGCTGAGCTTCTTAGTGCCCATTCTACAGTTTCATCTATTTGGCGTTTTTTCTTAATGCCTTGAATGCGTAAACCGTACGCTACATTTTCATAAATACTTTTTGGGAATGGGTTTGGCTTTTGAAATACCATGCCCACACGACGACGCAGCTCGGCCACATCAACGCCCTTGTCATAAATATTTTGGTCATCAAGCAGTATTTCACCATTAATGTTACAGCCGTCTACTAAATCGTTCATACGGTTAAAGCATCGTAGTAAAGTTGACTTACCACAACCTGATGGCCCGATAAACGCAGTCACACGTTTTTTAGGAATGATCATATCAATGCCATGCAAAGCTTCTTTCTCGCCGTAACTTAACTTTAAGTTGTTAACGGAGAAAGCTGGGATTTCAGCATTAATATCTAAATGCTTATTTTCACGGCCCATGGCCGACATGTCTAAGCTATGGCCCTTGGTTTTGCTTTCTTTAACTTGGGCGTCTGTTGCATTCATTGCTTCTGTCATAATAGTTTAATCGCTTGCCATTTTTGGCGTTGAAAAAAGGTGAGACGTCTCAGCCCTTTTCTTAATTTATTTCCCCCATCGGTATGGGGAGTTTTTATGTTCGGTTTAATAAACTTCGTCAGGAACAAACTGTCTTGAGTCCTGTACGTTCACCGCTCCTTGCCCTCCATGGCATCGCGGTATTAGTACGTTCTGCACTTATCGCTCTTCTTCATCCCTGAAGCCGCGATATTAGTACGTCTTGCACTTATCGCTCCTCTTCATCCCTGAAGCCGCGATATTAGTACGTCCTGTACGTTACATTTCTAATGCTTTGTATTTTTCACGTAAGTGGTTACGGATATAAATGGCCGATAAGTTCAATAATGCAATAACCAATACCAGCAGCAAGGCAGTGGCATAAACCAGTGGGCGTGCTGCTTCTACATTAGGACTTTGGAAACCCACATCATATATGTGGAAGCCTAAGTGCATGAACTTTTGATCTAGGTGTAAAAATGGGTAGTTACCATTTAATGGTAAAGTTGGCGCTAATTTTACCACACCCACCAGCATCAACGGTGCCACTTCACCGGCTGCACGGGCCACGGCGAGAATCACCCCTGTCATCATGGCGGGGCTGGCCATGGGCAGAATAACACGGCTTAAGGTTTCCCACTTAGTGGCCCCTAAAGCTAAAGAGCCTTCTCGTATCATTCTTGGAATGCGCGCTAAACCTTCTTCTGTTGCCACAATAACAACCGGTAAGGTTAACAAAGCTAAGGTAATAGAAGCCCATAATAAACCCGAAGTACCAAAGGTGGGAGCGGGCAAAGATTCAGGGAAAAATAATTCATCTATGGTGCCACCTAAAAAGTACACAAAGAAACCCAAACCAAATACCCCATAAACAATAGATGGCACACCAGCCAAGTTGTTTACGGCAATACGAATCACTTTAGTAACAAAGCCTTGCTTGGCGTATTCACGCAGATATACCGCCGCCACTACGCCTAACGGCGTCACCATAATGGCCATTAAAATAACCATTAACACGGTGCCAAAAATGGCAGGAAATACGCCACCTTCGGTGTTGGCTTCGCGAGGGTCATCTCCTAGAAACTCCCCTAGCTTAGAAAAGTAATGAGCCACTTTTTCAAAGAACCCCATGGCATTCGGTTTAAACGCACGCACCACTTCTGATATCTCAATTTCAATGGTTTTCCCACCCATCTCTACCGCGGTAAAGTGATCACGAGCCAAATCTTTATACAAAACGCTCAGTACTTTTTGATGCTTTTCATATTCTGCATTTAATTCAGCGCGTTCTTTTTCTAACTCAGCTTTTTCAACATCACCCAGCTTGTTGTCTAACTCAAGACCGCGCTCTTTTAAACGTAAGCGTTCAATTTGATGGTTAATGCTGCCTATCTCTGATTTTTGAATATCCATGATCTCATCATGAATCGTCAGCGCACGATTAATCAGTGTTTGAAAATGGCTCCAAGCTTGATCGCTATCTTGGTTCGCATCGGCGACCTGGCTTTTGCCTTCAAATACTTTATCTAGATAGCCATAAAAATTACCCCACTCACGACGCTCAATGGCCACGGCTTTTTCAGGGTAATGTATATCGGTTAAGTGATGCTCCAGTACCCAGCGGAAATCGCCGCCGTATACATCACGGTTTCCGACTTTTAATAATAAGCGCTGTGCTTCTTCGCTGTTATTAGGTGTCTTTAAGCCAATGGCTTCAAGCTGCTCACGGCCCACCATTTCGCTATCGCTAATTTGCCCCATAATAGAGGCCGAACTATTACCCGGCAGAGTGTAGTTAGCTTCTACGATGGCACCGGGCCAAAAGTGCACCAGACCCTTTGCCCCAATAAAGCCGATTAAACCCAAGACCATAATGATACTAATGGCCACGGCGCCGGCATTTAACCAAATAAAGGGGGAGCCGGATTTTACCCAATCTTTTAATGTAACTTGCATGAATAAAGTCTCCTACAACTGTCCGTACTTGGTTCTTAAACGCTGACGAACGGTCTCGGCTGCGGTATTAAACACAAAGGTAAATAAGAACAATACAAAACCGGTTAAGAACAAAATACGGTAATGGGAACTGCCTACTTCCGACTCTGGTACTTCCACGGCGATGTTTGCAGCTAAGGTACGCATCCCTTCAAATATATTTACGTCGGTAATAGGGGTATTACCAGTGGCCATTAATACAATCATGGTTTCACCTACTGCACGACCCAAACCAATCATCAGTGCCGAGAAAATACCTGGGCTTGCAGTGGGCAATACTACTTTAATCATGGTTTGCCATGGAGTCGCACCCAATGCTAACGAGCCGTAACTCAATGATTTTGGCACACTGAAGATGGCGTCTTCTGCAATAGAGAAAATAGTGGGTATAACTGCAAAGCCCATGGCCAAGCCCACTATAAGTGCATTACGCTGGCTAAAAGACACGCCTAAATCATTGTTAAGCCAATCCACCATGGATCCGTTAAAAAAGAAGACTTCTAAACTTGGGCTAATGGATATCGCAAACCAACCGGACAACAAGATAACGGGAATTAACACTGGCACATGCCAGCCTTCAGGCAATAGATGCCGTACTTTTGCCGGCATGTTCGCCCAGCTAAAACCAAATACCAGCATACTCACGGGCAGCACCACCAAAATCGCAAAAATACCCAGTAAGTTATTTTCTAAAAAAGGCGCCAAGGCTAAACCCGCTAAGAAGCCTAAAATGACGGTAGGTAATGCTTCCATTAATTCGATGATGGGTTTTACTTTACGGCGCAAGGCAGGTGCCATGAAATAAGCCGTGTAAATAGCACCGGCAATGGCTAAGGGAGCTGCCAGTAACATGGCATAAAATGCCCCTTTTAAAGTACCAAAGGCTAACGGCACTAGGCTGTATTTAGGTTCGAAGTCATTAGATGATGACGAACTTTGCCAAATGTATTCTGGTTTTTCGTAACCTTCATACCAAACTTCATCCCACATGGAAGCCCATGAGATTTCAGGGTGTTCGTTGTGTACTTTAAAGTGAAAAATTTCACCTTGTTTACTTTCAATTAATAAATCTTTAGCACGGGGGCTAACACTTAGAAATTCAATGTCACCATCAATCAGTTTTTCATCTAACAAGGTGCGGTGAGCGGTACTATGAAAAATAGCCAATTGGCCATCTTGCCCAGCTACAAAAAACCCTTTGCGTCTTTGCTCGCTCACAATGGTTTGAACTTTATTGTTTTGATTTTGTGTCTCGATCGCAAAGCTGCGCGCCATGCTTAAACGCCATTTATCTTCTTGGCGAGCCATAAACCATTGGCTAATTTTCCCTTGGCTATTGCCGATTAAAATGGAGTTTTCACCTAGCAGCATACTCATGCTAGTAATGGTGCCCACTTCATCTAGTGTGATGGTTTGCGTAAGGGATTCATCTTCTAGATTTACCACATGCAATAGTCGCTGATCAGCCAATACAAACATCCAACGCATGGTTTGATCTACTTCTACTTGGTTCACTGTGCCAGCAATACTGGGCAAGTTAATGATCTCTTTTTCTAGTACCACTTCATCGCTTAAAAAATCCACTTCTTTTAAGAAGCGACTAGCCTGTAATTGGCCATTTTCATTCTTAGCCACCACCACCATGGCTTCTTCGCCATCGCGCAAGGTAAGGTCGGTAACGGTTCCACCATTTTCAAATAAGGTAATGCCCTCTTGGCCGTATGGGTAAGCCACTTGCGGGGTAATAAGGCGCTGGTCGTTTGGATACGTCACTTTATAGTTGTGCTTAACCATTAAAGCTTGGCCTAGATTATTGGCAAACATCATTAAACGGCTGGCGTCTGTGCTCACATCAAATGCGGTAACGGTGCCTTGCATGGGCAGGGTTTCAGTTTTTAATATATCGCCTGTACCCACATTAAAAAATGTCATGTCGCCGGATTTTTGAACACGTATTGCCACTTCTGCTTGCTCTTCCATGGCCAGCATAAGGGTTTCACTATTAGAATCTTGAGTTAACGCAGGTACTGAATAGTGACCGAGGCTCTCCACCTTGGCAGGCACGAACATGGGGGCCACTTCATAAAGAAGATAAAAGAAAATCAACAATACCGCACCAATGATGCTTAAACCGCCAACGGCAATGCCGACACTGGCTAATTTATTTTTAGCCGCACGCCCTTTGCGGTGACGACGTAACGCCGGGGTATTGAAATCTAACTCTGGGCTTAAAGGTCTACTCATAGTTCAACTTTAGAATATTTAATCGAGCATCTAACAAAATAAGTCACTATAAAAGCAACTCGCCCCATGGACAAAAGGCAGATGACACTAAGTGCACATCTGCCTGCCCATCCTTGGGATTAAGCACCTATTTAATTTCTAAATACGGTGCCTAAAGCCAGTCTTAAAGACCTAAGCTTTTTAAGGTTTTCGCTACCACTTTACCCGGTAAAGCAATGTAGCCGTCTTTATCTACAATACTTTGGCCTTGCTGAGACAAAATCATTTTAACGAATTCACGCTCGATCGGAAGCAAAGGCTGGTTTGGCTTCTTGTTTACATAAACGTATAAGAAGCGAGACAAAGGATAAGTTCCGTTTACGGCATTGGCAGGATTGGCATCAATGAACTTGCCACCTTTTTTAGACAAAGGCACTGCACGAACACTTGACGTTTTGTAACCCATACCAGAGTAACCAATACCATTTAATGAAGCAGAAACGGCCTGCACTACAGATGCTGAACCAGGTTGCTCTTTAACGGTATTTTTGTAATCACCCTTACAAAGGCCTTTTTTCTTAAAGTAACCGTAAGTACCCGATACAGAATTACGACCGTAAAGTTCTACTTTTTTGTTACTCCAAGAACCTGTTAAACCAGCATCGCCCCATTTTTTAATGGACTGAGCAGAACCACATTTACGAGTGGTAGAGAAAATGGCGTCTACCTCTTTAATGCTTAGGCCTTTAATTGGGTTATCTTTATTTACAAATACCGCAAGGGCATCGATGGCCACGGGAATGGCCGTTGGCTTGTAGCCAAATTTGTTTTCAAAAGATTCAATTTCTTTATCTTTCATCTTGCGGCTCATGGGGCCAAGATTTGAAGTGCCTTCGGTTAATGCTGGTGGCGCAGTTGAAGAACCGGCCGCTTGAATTTGAATGTTGATGTTAGGATACTGACGTTTAAATTCTTCAGCCCAAAGGGTCATCATATTGGCTAAGGTATCTGAGCCTACGCTTGATACATTACCTGATACACCAGATGCTTTTTGATACGTTGGAATACTTTTATCAACGCCTGCAAATGCAGGGGCTGCGATTAGGCTGGCTAGCAAGCCAACGGTTGTTGCGATTTTCTTAAACTGCATGCTTATCTCCTACCAATTTCCCGTTTGGGATGTTGTGTTTTTCACGGTAAGCAATATATTTCATAAGTGTGACAGTAATGTTACAGCCACTGTAATATTACAATTTGATGGCGCTAAGCTGTCATTAAGAAGAAAAAACCTGTCAGACGTAGCCCGCCAAGCCCCTAAAGTACTAGCCTTTGGGCATTTTCGAGTCATAAAGCCTAGTATTTAATACACAGTATTTAGCTGTCTGGCTGATAACTCTCTATAATCCCCACCCAAAGAAATAACAAGATACGACTAACACTCATGCATGCACTGTATTTATTGATATCTAAGTTTATAGAGGGCTTAGGGCGGACCACCCGCTACCTAGGCCTAATACTGGTGATCAACACCGCATTGGTGGTGGCGTTACGCTACATTTTCAATTGGTCGCCTATTGCTTTGCAAGAAACCATGACCTATCTGCATACCAGCCTTTTTATGGTGGGCGCCGCCTACACCCTTAAGCACAATGGCCATGTGCGGGTAGATGTGTTTTATCAGCACATGTCTGTGGCCAAAAAGCAGTGGGTGAATATCTTTGGCACCCTGTTTTTGTTATTCCCCACTTGTATCTTTGTGTTTGTCTCTTGCTTGCCTTATGTGGCCAGTAGCTGGGCCATTAATGAGCACAGCATCGAAAGCAGCGGCTTACCTTGGTTATTTCTATTGAAAAGCTTGTTATTGGTTCAACCTGTTTTGTTGATGATTCAAGGGGTGGCCGAGATTCTAAAAAGCACACTTATCTTGCAAGGACACCAAGCGTTGATTGAAAACGAGCACAGCCAAGGGGAGGGATTGTAAAATGGAATTTATCCCACTCATTATGTTTTTGGTGGTCTGCGGCGTATTAATGCTGGGCTACCCTGTGGCGTTCACCCTGTCAGGCGTGGCCCTTATGTTTGCTCTTATAGGCACATTCACCGGCCAGTTTGATGGCGCTTTTTTAGAAGCCCTGCCCAACCGCTTAAACGGCATATTGGGCAATCAGATTCTTATTGCGGTGCCCTTGTTTGTTTTCATGGGGGTCATGCTTGAGAAATCAAAAATAGCCGAGAACCTACTGAATAGTATGGCGGGCTTATTTGGCTCATTACGCGGTGGTTTGGCGTTGTCGGTTATTATTGTGGGCATGCTGCTGGCAGCCAGTACCGGCATTATTGGGGCCACTGTGGTGACCATGGGATTAATCTCCTTGCCGACTATGCTTAAAAACGGTTACTCCCCTGCCCTTGCCACCGGCACCATTTGCGCCACCGGCACCCTAGGGCAAATTATCCCCCCTTCTATGGCGCTTATTTTATTGGCCGATGTTTTATCCAGCAGCTACCAACAAGCCCAATTAAAGATGGGCATATTTAGCCCAGAGAGTATTTCCGTGGCCGACCTTTTTATGGGGGCATTAATTCCGGGGTTATTATTGGTATTGGCTTATGCATTGTATGTAGCGGTCACAGCTTACCTAAAGCCCGAGCTGGCACCCGCAGTTGATAAAGAAAACAACACCACCCTAAAAGACGCCATGCAGCACATGGTGCCACCGCTTTTATTAATTGTGGCTGTATTGGGCAGTATTCTTGGCGGCATCGCTACCCCTACTGAAGCTGCGGGCATTGGCGCCCTAGGGGCCACGTTACTGTCCTGGTTAAACAAAACTCTAAACATGAAGCAGTTAAAAGAGACCTTAGACAGCACGCTTAATGTCACCAGTATGGTGTTTTTGATTTTCTTCGGTGCGGCTATTTTCTCGTTGGTATTCCGTGGCTACGGAGGCGATGAGCTAGTAGAAGGGATTTTTCAGGATATGCCGGGCGGCGTAGTAGGAGCCACATTAGTGGTGATGTTAGTAATATTCCTACTGGGTTTCATTTTAGACTTCATTGAAATCACCTTTGTAGTGGTGCCTATTATTGCCCCCGTTTTATTGGCCATGGGCTTAGACCCCATTTGGTTAGGCATTATGATTGCCATTAACCTGCAAACCTCCTTCTTAACGCCGCCCTTTGGTTTTGCATTATTTTATTTACGAGGGGTCGCCCCCAAAAGCATTACCACCATGCAGATTTATAAAGGGGTTATGCCGTTTATTGTTATTCAATTATTGATGCTGGCTTTATTGGCATTCTTCCCAGGTTTAGCCACTTGGTTGCCACACTTTATTTACGGATAACGCAGGCAAGCTTAAAAGTCGTTTTGTCCAAGAAGGTGAATAAACATGTTCTTGGATAGTCTCTTTCTTAGATAGCCTCTTTGTTAGATGGTAAAACACACTGTTTAGCTGGTTGAGTTCCGCTTTGAATAGGCGTACAACGGCGCTAACGATATATTAATAATAAAACAGGCAACAACATGAACGATTTTACAGAGGAAGCCCCCCTCCCCAACGGCAAGCTTACGCTGCGCATGATTCCACAAAATGCTGATACCAATATCAGTGGCGACATTAGCGGTGGCTGGGTATTAAGCAAAATGGACATGGCCGCTGAAGAGACTGCCCGCGCCCTTGCGAAAGGCCGAGTGAGCATGGTGGCCTGTGATAACACTTCGTTCTTAAGCCCCATTAAAACCGGCATGGCCCTGTGCTGCTACACCAAAGTCAGTGAAGTGGGATCAAGCTCTATTTACGTTAACGTAGAAGTATGGAGCCAAATGGGCTGTGACGCCGAGCGTCATAAGGTCTGTGATTCTACTTTTGTGTATGTGGCGTTGGATGAGGCGGGAAGGATTCGCAGTGTGCCAAAAGAATAGGCAACGACCCGCGTCCCTTGGGCCCGTTGGGCTAAAGTGATCGAATGTCCAACTAGAGACGGGAAGCATAGCTTCCCGTTTTTGTTGATAACTTATTAAAAGAAGCTACTGAGTTTTTTAATACCTTTGGCCACCCCGCGAGTCAATATTTCTAGAGCTTCTTTGTTCATGACGGTCTATCCTGACCCGTTTCTAGCGCTGATGATAAACAATTATATATTATCTACAGTCTCTTCCTTTATAGTCAAAATTTAGTACTCTAAAAAATAAGGCTCTATAAATTCAGCTCTTATTTCATTCGTTTGTTCATCACGAAATAGTCGAAAAAGCATATTATTATGAGCAAAGAAAAAAGATTCTTTGGGCTCACCAATATAGCTTCCATGAGTAAATCTAGTTTCTAATAAATTAACCTGTATTCCTTCAATAGCTGCAACCATACCTTTATCAACATACTGATCATTAGATGAATTTGTTTTTAAGTAGTCAACGCAATTATCGTCTGAATAAAGATCATAAGACCAAATAATTTCATCGTTTGATATTTCGTAACTATATTTTCTTGAATATGATTCACTAAGGCGGTCGTATATCTCAATACATTCAGTTGTCCATTTACCGATAAGAGACGCGCTAATTATTGGATTTTCAGGGGCAGTAAGATTTATTTTGGAAGAGTCTTCAGCCATTTCGTAATATGTACTACTACTGCCCTCTACTAATCCCATCATCTTTACCGAAAAAAGTGATTCAATATCCACTCCATTAAGCGGTGTCATCATAGTCGAAAATGAGGCTGATCTTATACCTGCTGTAATATCTATTTTATCGTAGTTGAATGAGAACTTATTTAAAGCAACTGAATCAAACTTTGGATAAATAATTGCTGAACCTTTAGAAATCAAACGGTAATCAATATTAATTACAAATTCTGTTTCTAAACCGGACATAGTACTTTTTGGGTAAAATGACGTAATTTCAACAGCATCGTTTTCACAAAACACGGGAGCGCTTTCTACTGTTTCATATGAAATGATAGAGCTGCCAGAAAACTCTTTATACCCGCCTTCACTACTTTCCAAAAGAGTTGATATTGACTCTTTACCATAATAATTAAGAGTAAGTTGATTCTCTAAATAGGTACCAAATATCTCTTCAACTGAAATGTAACCATTATTTATACTACATTTTAAATACTGGACATCTCCACTTTCTGATATCTTTAAATAGTGGTCTGACGTAGCAGAATACAAATATAAATCTAGTTCCAAAGGCCCACCATTTGGTTCTGTTTTATCATCACTTGACCCGCAACCCACCATAAGGATTACTAACAGATAAGTTGCTACTTTAAAATTATCCAGTTTATTCATTTATACCTTTACTACTTAAAATACTGCATTAGCTTTGTTTTCTTCTTGGAAGTTCTCTTATGAGGGCTGAATTAGCAGCCCTCATATATGACTTTTAATTATTGACTACGAGCATTCAAAAACGCTTGCTCAGTTAATGTGTGATATTCCATCACGTTGTCGCGATATTTTATAAAAGACTCATATACTTTTTTAGTCATTTCATCTTTTTGCGATACTTCTAATAGCACTTCATCGGATAAGTCACGTAACTTCAGTAACACATCTTTTGGATAAGGGCGCAGTTGAACTTTATGCTTACCTACCAACTCTTTAAGCGCGTGGTTATTGCGAGCCGTGTATTCATCCAACATGTCTTGGTTCACAGCACGAGAAGCGGTACGCACGATGGCTTGTAGATCTTTTGGTAACGTATCAAACGCTGGCTTGTTTACGGTAAATTCCAACATGCTGCCTGGCTCATGCCAGCCTGGATAGTAATAATATTTAGCAGCCTTGTATAAACCAAAGGCTAGATCATTATAAGGACCCACCCATTCAGTGGCATCGATTGCACCGGTTTGTAGGGCGGTGAACAACTCAGCACCTGGCAGCGTCACAGGAGTACCACCAGCACGTTCTAGCACTTCGCCACCTAAACCAGGCATGCGCATCTTTAAGCCTTTTAGATCATCAAGGCTGTTAATTTCTTTATTAAACCAACCACCCATTTGCACGCCGGTATTACCACCAGCTAAAGGAATTAAATTAAATGGCGCGTACAGTTCTTGCCATAATTCCATGCCGCCGCCGTAGTGAATCCAGCCATGCATTTCTTGAGCGTTTAAACCAAATGGTACTGAAGTAAAAAATTGAGCGGCAGGAGATTTACCTTTCCAATAATAAGCGCCGCTGTGACCCATTTGCGCGGTTCCACGACTCACCGCATCAAACACTTCTAAAGCCGGTACAAGCTGACCCGCACCGTATACTTTTATTTTTAAGCGACCATTGGACATTTCATCTACTAAGGTGGCGAATTTTTCAGGGCCGGTTCCTAAACCTGGAAAGTTTTTAGGCCAGCTAGTGACTAGTTTCCAATTAAATGTTTTCACTTCAGCAGGCGCTGCAGCACTAGAAGCCGAACTGGCTTCTTTTTCACCACAGGCACTTAGCAAGGCGGCAATCATCAGCCCAGCTAATAATTTAAATTTCATAGTTTTTCCTTTTTATTTTTAGTTAAATTAATTATCAAATTCAATGACTACAGGTGATGTACGCAGTTCAGACAAGGCATAAATTTTTGAGAGACCGCAGCTTAGCTTGCTAAGTGAGGATCTCGATAATATTTATAACGCAGTATGAGCAAGTACAGCCCTTTAGGCATCCATGGGTTTAAGGTTGGCGTAAGATGCTACGAGCCATTTGGTCCCATCAAAATCAAACGACACCTGCAAGCGCGACTGCGGCCCCTGCCCTTCCATATCTAAAATGACACCTTCACCAAATTTAGCATGCCAAACACGCTGGCCAATATTTAAACCTGTGGCTTCTTTAGCGGCGGTGGTGCTGAAGAAATTAGAAACAGGCTTTTTAATGGTGGCCTTTAAACGTACTTCTTGAATGTATTCAGTTGGAATTTCACGAATAAAACGCGAAGGAGAATTGAACTGCTCTTGCCCATGTAAGCGGCGGCTTTCGGCATAGGTAATCACCAATTGTTGCATCGCACGAGTGATGCCCACATAAGCCAAGCGGCGTTCTTCTTCTAAACGCACAGGGTCATCAGCCGACATTTTGTGGGGGAACAAACCTTCTTCTACACCCGCTAAAAATACCAATGGAAATTCCAAACCCTTGGCGCTGTGCAGTGTCATCATTTGAACGCTGTCTTCAAATTCATCAGCTTGGGTATCACCCGCGTCTAATGCTGCTTGATCTAAAAAGGCTTCCATGGGGCTTTGAATGAGTGCGTCCTCTGGTGCATTTTCTAACTGTTTTTCTTGAGCTTCTTCTAAGTTAAAGCTTTTTGCTGCCGTGACTAATTCATCAAGGTTTTCTAATCTGGCTTGGGCTTTTTCACCTTTTTCTTTTTGATGATGCTCAATTAAGCCGCTTGATTGAATAACATGATCCACCTGTTCGTGTAGTTCAATATCACTGCAAGTGTTTTCCATGTCTTCAATAAGTTGAGTGAACTTAGTTAACGAAGTAAGCGCACGGGCGGTGAGGGTTTTATGTTCTACGGTTTGTGTCACCGCTTGCCATAATGAACTGCCATTTTCACGCGCCAATGTACGCAACTGCTGCACGGTTTTTTCACCGATGGCACGAGCCGGTACGTTAATAACACGTTCAAGGGCAGCATCATCATGGCGATTTTGAATAAGTCGCAAATAGGCCATAGCATTTTTAATTTCTAAACGATCAAAAAAGCGCTGACCGCCATAAATTCGGTAAGGCAAGGCTGCGCGAATGAAAGCTTCTTCTAATACCCGAGACTGGGCATTAGAGCGATAAAGAATGGCTATTTTTTCGTAACGCTTATCTGAATTGGCAATTTTCCATTGCTCTATTTGTTCACAAATAAAGCGGGCTTCGTCTTGTTCGTTGAAGGCTTCATATAAAGATATGGGCTCACCGGCCTCGCCTTCGGTCCATAATTTTTTACCAAGTCTTGAAGGATTATTATCAATTACCGCATTGGCGGCATTTAGAATATTGCTGGTAGAGCGATAATTTTGCTCCAGCTTAACTTGTTGGGCCCCTTTAAAGTCTTCCGTGAATTGCAAAATATTTTCGATTTTAGCACCACGCCAGCCATAGATAGATTGATCGTCATCTCCTACTGCCATAACCGGAATCACATCACCGGCCAGCACTCTTAACCACGCATATTGAATGCTGTTGGTATCTTGAAACTCGTCTACCAACATGTAGCGAAAGCGATTTTGATATTGTGCTAATACAGAGGGCTGGTTTAACCACAGTTCATGGGCACGTAACAATAATTCAGCAAAGTCCACCATGCCGCCACGCTGACATGCGTCTTCATAGGCTCCATAAATGGTCACCATGGTTTGTGCTCTAGGGTCATTAAATGGCTGGATGTGCTTAGCTCTTAAGCCTTCATCTTTTTGCTGATTGATATACCACTGAGCTTGCTTGGGTTGGAAATCGGTTTCGTCGATATTCATGGCACGCACAATGCGTTTAATTAAACGCAGTTGATCATCGCTGTCGATCACTTGAAAATTTTCAGGCAAATTGGCTTGCTGCCAATGGGTGCGCAATAAACGATGGGCCAAGGAGTGGAAGGTGCCTATCCATAAATGCTTGGGGCTAATGCCCGTAAGCTCTTCAATTCGGTGACGCATTTCTTTGGAGGCTTTGTTGGTAAAGGTTACCGCCAAGATAGAGCCAGGGCTTAAATGCTCTATTTGCATAAGCCAAGCGATACGATGCACGAGCACCCGGGTTTTCCCCGAGCCTGCCCCCGCCAGAACCAATTGGTGATTTAACGGTGCGGCGACCGCGTCTCGTTGTTCCGGGTTTAACCCGTCTAAAAGTGCTGTTACGTCCATGGCGGGCAGTTTATCAAAGGAGATTCGACCTGTATGCATTTACAGCACTTTTTCATCTAGCCAAACACTTCTAATTAGATGATTGATAAATGATTTTTCTAATGGGTTATTAGGTATATGCGCTATATACTTAATCATCCTTCATACATGTCAGATCACGCAGTGCCTAGCTTTAATCCATTTTTTGAAAAAATTCGCCAAGCCATACCCAACATGCGCAAGTCAGAAGTTAAAGTGGCTGTTTATGTATTGGAAAATGCTGACACAGTTATACACATGCGCATTGTGGATTTAGCGCAAGAGTCTATGGTGAGCGAGCCGACCATTATTCGGTTTTGCCGCGCTTTGGGGTTAAACGGTTTTCAAGAATTTAAAGTGAATCTTGCGCAAAGTAACAGCGCCTTGCCCAATTTGGGCCAGTTCGCCATCAGCCGAGATGATACCAACGCAGACATAGTGAAAAAGGTATTTGATACCAGTATTCGCCAAATAATGAAGGTGAGTAATTATTTAGATTCACAGCAAATAAGCGCGGCTGTTCAGGCCCTTATTAAAGCCAAGCGGGTGGAGTTTTATGGCTTTGGTGCATCCGGTGCTGTGGCACTTGATGCCATGCATAAATTTTTTCGCTTACAATTTTCCGCTGTCGCTTACTCTGACCCACACATGCAAAGCATGTCAGCTGTTACTCTAGATAAAAATGATGTGGTGGTCGCCATTAGCCAAAGTGGCCGCACCAAAGATTTATTACATTCCATGGCCATGGCGCAAAATCATGGCTCGCGAGTCATCAGTTTATCGCCCCCTAATACACCGGTCAGCAACCTAGCTGACTTACCCATTCATGTTCACATTAATGAAGACACAGATGTCTTCACTCCCATGACGTCCCGAATTGCCCACTTATTGGTCATAGATTGCCTTGCGGTTGGCGTGGCACAAAGCAAAGGGCCTGAATTTGAAGAGCATTTAGCTCGAGTAAAAAATAGTATTGCTAGCCTTAGATTGAATGACCAAGACAGTCAGTGATTCAGTTTTTTAGCTAAATCTCTTCTCTGTCACTCTCTTTTGCTTAGGCCTAGTATTACCATTTCAATTTCCCGGCCCGAATCTTTTTTCACATATTCAAAAAATTCAACCTAAAAAATACAATAAATAAGCTAATAGTGGTCTTACTGGTTTATTAGTACCTATAACCGATTGAATAGTAATCAAAAAATTGACATTATGCTGTGGCGTTATAAAACAATAAAAATAAGTTCTGTCATGGATAGGACAAACTAGAAGGGACGTTAAATGACTACTGCAACAGTCAATAAGAAACCCAGTGAAGAGCTCGTCAATTTTGACACTAAGGGCAATATCATTGTAAGCAAAACTTCAGAAGCCTCCACCAAACTCATTGCCCGCCGCGCCATAGAAGCCCACCTAGAAAGAAAAAACATGCAACTAGATGATTACTGGGATTTAGACGACTAAATATCAGTAAACTAAATTCATCAGGCATGAGGGAATTCATGCCTGATGAATTTTATGCTTCTTGCAACTGTTTACGCATTCCCTCTAAAACTAACCCACTATTAGGGCGATGATTTCGCCAAAGCTCAAAGCTCACCGCCGCTTGACCTACCAGCATGCCTAATCCATCTAAGACTTTGTTAGCCCCTTGAGATTTTGCCCACTGTAAAAAATCGGTAAGCTGTTTGGCATACATCATGTCGTACACTACTGTGTTTGGGCCTATGACACTGGCCGATAAGGGAGGCAACTCTCCATTTAAACTAGCGGACGTGCCATTAATAATAACGTCAAAAGGCCCATTTAGATCACTAAACTGAGCCGCACTAATGGGGCCAAATTCTCTGAAGTTATCAGCCAAGTTCTGAGCTTTTTCAAATGTGCGGTTAACGATGGTAATAGACTCAGGGCACTGTCCTAAGAAGGGTTGTAAAATTCCCCGCACCGCTCCGCCAGCCCCAATCACCAATACACGTTTATCTTTAAGCTCAACTTGGTTATTTAAGGTTAAATCACCTACCAAGCCCGCACCATCAGTATTGTCACCTAATATCGTACCGTCATCTTGCAACATTAAGGTGTTTACCGCCTGAGCTGTTTGGGCACGCTCGGTTAATGAGTCGGCCAACTTGTAGGCTTCTTCTTTAAAAGGCACCGTGATATTTAAACCGCGTCCATTGCCTTTAAAGAATTTCTGAACTGCGTTTTCAAAGCCATCAACGGGTACCAGCATGGCGCTATAAACTAAATTCTGCTTGCACTGCTGAGCAAACTGTTCATGAATTTGCGGGCTTTTACTATGATGGATTGGATTACCCATAACAGCGTATAAGTCGGTCATGCTAACCAATCCTTTTTAACCAGAAAATCACTGTACAGTTTTGACTCTGCGCTGCCTTCTTCTGGCTGCCAGTTGTAATCCCAATGCACAATCGGCGGCAAAGACATTAATATAGATTCAGTGCGCCCGCCGGTTTGTAAACCAAAAATAGTGCCGCGATCAAATACCAAATTAAACTCGACGTATCGGCCACGGCGATAGCATTGGAATTTTCGCTCACGCTCGCCATAAGGGGTGTCTTTGCGCTTATTCATAATGGGTCGATAGGCTTTTACAAAGTGGTCACCCACGCTTTGCATAAATTCAAAGCTTTTATCAAAACCTTCTTCGTTTAAATCATCAAAGAACAGGCCGCCCACGCCCCGTGGCTCGTCTCGGTGTTTTAGATGAAAATAATCATCGCACCAGTTTTTATATTTTTCATACACCCCTTCACCAAATGGCAAGCAGGCATCTTTAGCAGTTTGGTGCCAAAAACGAACGTCTTCTTCAAAGCCATAATACGGCGTTAAATCAAAGCCGCCTCCAAACCACCACACGGGTTCTTCGCCTTCTTTTTCAGCCACAAAAAAACGAACATTGGCATGACTAGTAGGAACATAAGGATTTTTTGGGTGAATCACCAAGCTCACACCCATGGCTTGAAAACTGCGCCCGGCTAATTCTGGGCGACTAGCTGAAGCGCTGGCCGGTAAGGTATCACCAAATACATGGCTAAAATTAACACCGCCTTTTTCTATGACTCCACCATTAGCCAATACCCGAGTGCGGCCGCCACCGCCCTGCTCACGATCCCAATTTTCTTCGGTAAAATCCAGCATTCCATCTTCTTCGGCCAACTGGCGGCAAATGTCATCTTGCAGAGACAATAAATACTGTTTTACTTTTTCAATTTGTAACATGCTTTCCTCTGTGGATAGTCGGTACATTACCGGCAGCGAAGCTGGCTTTCAAAGATAGTTTGGTTAAAGCCAATCTCACATTCTAATTTCGAATGATACGACCGGTTTGTAAATCAATAATACGACTAGGAGCACTGGCAGCACCTAATGGCCCTTGTAAGACGAAATCAAGATCATGGCCGAGAAACTTCATGGCCTGAATAGCATTTTGTATGGTAGCTTGCCCTGCCAAGTTAGCAGATGTGGACACGATAGGGCCGTTAAACTGCGCACATAAATCTCTCACCATTTTGTGGCTACTCACCCGTATGGCAACCGTTGAAAACTGGCCATGCACTAAAGGATGAACACGATTTTTATGGGGAACCAGCCAGGTAACGGCGCCCGGCCAACTATTCTGAAGCTTTATTTTTTGCTCAATAGGCAGGTCGTGTAGCAAGAAATCAAATTGCTTAATATCACCAGCAATTAAAATTAGACCTTTGTGAGCGTCTCTTTGCTTTAGATTAATAACACGATTTAAAGCACTGGAGTTGCTAGGGTCACACCCTATTCCCCAAACAGTTTCAGTGGGGTAAGCAATAACACCAGATGATTGCAGAATTTGACTTGCTTGATATATGGGCCAGCGCATGAATAAACTTTATAAGGGCTAAGTGCGCAAGGTACTATTGCTTCACTCTGTACGCAAGATATGTGGACAAAAATGCCCCTAAAGGCAGGCTACGAAGTCACTCATATTAGTGAATATTCCCCCTGGTTTTGCCTGACTAAACCACTCAGTTCTAACTCCATAAGTAATACGCTAATCTCATGGGTAGGGAGCTGTGTGCGATTCACTAACTCATCTAAATTAGCACCTTCATAATCCAATGCTTTAATGACTCTTTGTTGAGCAGGGCTTGCCAACTCAATGTTTACTTTAGGTTTTACGGTCACAGTTTTGGCGTGCTCATGCTGCCACTGCAACTCTTTAATAATTTGCTCTGGGCTTTCCACTAAGGTAGCTCCTTGGCGTATTAGGTGATGGCAACCGGCTTTTTGCGGGTTACTCACCGGGCCCGGAATAGCAAATACCTCTCTGTTTTGCTCTAAAGCCTGACGGGCAGTAATGAGTGAGCCACTTTTTAAGGTGGCTTCAACCACCAGCGTGCCCATGCTTAGCCCACTTACAATACGGTTGCGCCTGGGAAAATGCCCCGGATGCGGTTTAGTCCACAGGCCAAATTCACTAATAAGCGCGCCCTTTTCACACAGCTCTTCACTTAATTTGTGGTTTTGCTTTGGATATATTTCATTTAAGCCGTTACCTAATACCGCAATAGTGCTTCCTTGTGCGTGCAGGGCACCTTTATGAGCGCAAGCATCTACTCCTTTTGCCAGCCCACTGGTAATTGTTAGGCCCATATCAGTGAGCGCTTGGGCAAACTCATAAGCTTGCTGTTCTCCTGTTGGGGTTGGATAACGACTCCCTACTATGGCCAACTGCTGGAACTGCAATGCCTCTATTTTCCCTTTTACCATTAATAATGGCGGCACGCTGCCTATGTGCTTCAGTGGCTCTGGATATTTATCATCATGGATGGTCAGTAAATAATGGTTATCCATTTCGGCCCAATGAAGCGTTTTCTCGACTTCACGACTGGGCCTATGGGGCGGATACTTTTGTAGGTAATCGATGACTTTTTGATTAAGCCCTAAGTGCTTCTTTTGAGGGGGATCGAGTGAATAGACATCAATAGGGGACAAATTGGCTTGCTCTATGGCCTTTATCGTTTTAGGGCCAATCCCAGGTACTAGAGCTAAATTTAGCCAAGCCTGAGAATTTCCTTGATCAAAAATACTGACATCCATGTTTATCTCATTTGATCTAACCGTTAAAACTTAACCTGCTTTCACTTTATAACCTTGCAAGGATATGAAACTCACTCGCTTTTCTTTGGGTACAAAAAAAGGCCTTAACTAAATTCTAGTTAAGGCCTTTTAGGCTGCCATCACACTCATGGCTTAATTACAAAAGCCTATGGATTTCTGACTTCATCTCCTACGCTCATGGGGCGCTTGGCTCTCAGAATGAGTCCGTAGCTCACTTTATCAAATACCCGAAACAGCATCATTAAACCGGCACGCTCTGATGGTAACTTAACTTTTGCACGAGTCACTCGGTCAATGATCACTTTACCGGTTTTATAAATGGCTAATACATTACCTTCGGCAACGCCATCTCGATCCCCTTGGTTAATCACCACAACATGGTATTGACCAATTTGGGTTACGCCACCCAAAACAGCAATCATTCTTCCCATTATGGTTTCTTTAGGGGAGTTGGGCATAAAGTTAGCAACGCTCACGCGATCCTCTGTACTTAATAAACGATCGCCAACAATTACTTCTTCACGAGTACTGGCTAATTTCAATGTGGCCACATCACCATCCCAAGACGACACCGAAGCAGCGCCGACTTCACGAGCTTCAAGCCCTAAGACTTCTCCAGTATCAGGGTCTACAAACACTTGTCCCTTACGATATAAGCCGTAACTGCTGCCAGGCTCTTCTTTAAATCCGCGAGCATAAACTTTGCCGCCGCCCCCTGCCAAAATGCGTTGATCATCTCCAGCGACTACGTACGGTGCCGATTTCATTTCTTCTGATTTAACGATTCGACTATCTTTCATGAAGCTCGATACCGCCGAAATGGGAATAGAAGGGATGGCCGAATGAATCGCGCTAATGCGTGTGGTTGGCGACAGCACGATGGTTCCTAAGTCCATAGTACGTTTTTTAACCGTTACTTTTGTTTGGTTACCAACGTAAACAAGGCCAATAACATCCCCGGGGAAGATAAGGTGAGGGTTATCGATTTGCTCATTCACTTGCCATATCTCGGGCCATAACCAAGCATCTTCAAGAAACTTCTGAGAAATATCCCAAAGCGTGTCTCCTTCTTTAACAATATACTCCACAGGATGGCTAGACTTTAAGTCAATGGTTTGTGCACTCACCATGCTGGCCATTAAAGCCAAGGCCAGAACAAAAGGTTTGAGCAAGGGTTTGAGCATGGGTAATCCCTTATTTTTATTCGTATCGCTTCTATTTGATAGAATCGACATCATCATTATATATAATAGACAGATTCAATATTAGCAGGGCCAGCGCCCTGATGACTACTAAGGCGTCACAAGTTTATGGCTATATTAGATATTTTAGAATTTCCTGACCCTCGCCTGCGCACAAAAGCCAAGCCGGTGGCCGAAGTTACTGATAAAATTCGCAACCTTATTGATGATATGTTTGAAACCATGTATGACGCACCCGGAATAGGCCTTGCTGCCAGCCAGGTGAATATTCATCAGCAAATTGTGGTGATCGATGTCAGTGAAGATAAATCAGAGCCTTTGGTATTCATTAACCCCAAGGTCACCGTGCTAGATGGCGAGTTAGAAGCCATGCAAGAAGGTTGCTTATCTGTTCCAGGCTTTTATGAAGACATTGAACGCATTGAACATTGTAAAATTGAAGCGCTAGGTAAAGACGGCGAACCCTTCGTATTAGAAGCCCGTGGCCTACTGGCTGTTTGCATTCAACATGAACTGGACCACCTAGATGGCAAACTATTTGTTGACTATATCTCAAGCACCAAGCGTGACCGCATTCGAAAAAAACTAGAAAAGCAGCATCGCCTAGATGCTAAGCACGCCTAAACAACTAAGTTTTAACGTGACACATAAAAGGATTAAAGCTTGAGAATTGTTTTTGCTGGTACCCCAGATTTTGCAGCCACTCACCTATCGGCCTTGTTGTCGGCCAAACACGATGTAGTCGCGGTTTATACTCAGCCCGACCGTCCTGCTGGGCGAGGTAAAAAGCTCACCCCAAGCGCCGTAAAAAAATTAGCGCTTGAAAAAGCAATTGAGGTTTATCAGCCAAATAATTTTAAGCAAGAAGAAGACATCCAGCAACTAAGAGATTTAAAGCCTGATCTGTTTATCGTTGTGGCCTATGGATTATTACTGCCCCAAGCAGTATTAGATATCCCCAGCAAAATGTGTATTAACAGCCACGCCTCTTTATTACCTCGCTGGCGTGGAGCGGCCCCTATCCAAAGGGCTGTGGAAGCAGGCGATATCACAAGTGGCGTTACGGTCATGCAAATGGAATTAGGGCTAGATACCGGCCCTATGCTACACAAGGTAGAAACGCCAATCATGCCAAGTGACACAGGCGGCAGCCTACATGACCGCCTTGCCGAGCTAGGCAGCCAAGCTATTGTTGATGTCGCCAATAAATTTGCGCAAGGGCCTGTATTAGGTGAAGTGCAAGATGACAGCCAAAGCTGCTATGCCCGTAAACTGACCAAAGAAGAAGCCATTATAAATTGGCATTTGCCGGCCATCGACATTGTGCAAAAAATTAAAGCCTTTAACCCTTTTCCCATGTGTTACACCTTATTAGGCGATAACCGAATTCGAGTCTTAAAAGCGCAAATTTATCCTCAGCTACACAAAGCAATGCCAGGTACTGTATTGGCCATCAATGCCATGGGCATTACCATCGCCTGTAAAGAGCAAGCTATCACTCTAGAGCAAGTTCAATTACCGGGTAAAAAGCCCATGCTGGTAAGCGACTTATTAAATGGTAAGCATCCTTTCCAAGAGAACTATGTTCTGGCCAGTGAGTTATAGATGTCCACTCAATTAAATTGTCGTGCCGTAGCTGCTTTAGCGCTATTAGATGTTATCGACAAACAGAAGAGCCTCACACCGGTATTGGCAAAATTAACCGATAAAGTGCCCACAAACGATAAAGGCCTGTTGCAACACCTTTGTTACGGCACTTGTCGCCATTTTTTTAGCCTAAATGCCTTAAGCAAAATGCTGTTACAAAAGCCATTGGCTGAAGACGCTCGGTTGGTGCAAGCGCTGATGTGGGTGGGGCTATACCAATTAGCCTATAGCGATATATCAGAACACGCCGCCATTAACGAAACTGTGGAGGCCTGTGGCCAGTTAAAACTTGATAAGTTTAAAGGCTTGTTAAACGCCGTATTAAGACGCTTTCAGCGAGAGAAAACCGACTTACTAGATGGCCTTAAAAAATCTGATGTCACCCACTTTGAACACCCTAAATGGTTAATAAAGCAGCTTAAAAAGAGCTGGCCTGATCACTGGCAAACTATCTGTCAGCAAGGCAATTTACAAGCTCCCATGTGCTTAAGAGTAAATACTCACTTACAGAGTCGTGAAAAATTATTAAGTACCTTTAGTGAAGCCGATATTTCGGCAACGATGGGTGAGTTATCACTTACCTCAGTGTATTTAGAAAAGCCTCAAGATGTATTTGAGTTACCCGGCTTTAGTGAAGGAAGCTGCTCGGTGCAAGATGAAGCCGCTCAAATGGCCGCACAACTTTTAGCCCCAAAAAAGGGCGATAGAATTCTTGATGCCTGCAGTGCCCCTGGCGGGAAAACCTGCCACATTTTAGAGGCTGTGCAAGGGGAAGCGCATGTGGTGGCCATGGATGCCGATGCTAAGCGCTTAGAGCGCGTTCGCGAAAATCTGCAGCGCTTAAAATTCATTGCCGACACTCAGGTGGGAGAGGCTCAGCATCCTGAAACATGGTGGGATGGCGAGCTTTTTGACCGCATTCTTTTAGATGTTCCCTGCAGTGCCACTGGCGTGATTCGCCGTCACCCAGACATTAAAATGCTGCGCCAAAAAGAAGATATTGATAACCTTGCCATTTTACAGCGTGAAATATTAGATCAAGCTTGGACCATGCTAAAACCAGGCGGGACACTGTTATATGCCACCTGTTCTATTTTACCCACTGAAAATAGCCTAAATATTGAAGCTTTTTTAAAGGATGAAAATAGCGCAGTTTTACAAGATTTAAATATAAAAGAAGGTTCTAAGAACTCATTCAATACCGGCTTTGGATGGCAGCTCTTTCCGAATAAAGAGGCCCATGATGGCTTCTTTTACGCGCTTCTTAAAAAGCACTTATAACGCATCAGCGGCTGGCCTATGGCCGGCAAGATTATTACCACTTAGACCCGTAAGTAAGCAGGCCTAAATGGAACACAAGTTGATGACCCTTGCAGGGATTTGCCTCGTTGGGCTAAGAGAATCACATCATGAAGATTATTATCCTTGGTGCAGGCCAAGTGGGTGGTACGTTAGCTGAGCACCTTGCCATTGAAGGCAATGACATTACTGTCGTAGACACCGACAGTGATCGTCTTAAGGAACTGCAGAATCGTTTAGATATTCGAACCGTGCGCGGCAAAGCTTCCTTTCCAGATGTATTAAGATCCGCCGGCGGTGACGATGCCGATATGCTAGTGGCCGTCACCAATTCAGATGAAGTGAATATGATGGCCTGCCAAGTGGCGCACACCATCTTTAAGACCCCCACTAAAATCAGTCGAATTCGCGCTCAAGAATATACTCAATACAAGCAACTCTTTGGCAATCAAGCTATCCCCATCGATGTATTCATAAGCCCAGAGCAGGAAGTCACTAATTACATTAAACGACTTTTAGAATTCCCAGGCTCCCTTGAAGTACTGGGGTTTGCCGATAACAAAGTCATGCTGGTGGGCTCTAAAGCCTATTATGGTGGGCCACTGGTAGGGCAAGAACTTAAATTCTTAAGAGAACATCTCACCAGTGAAGTGGATACAAGAGTGGCTGCCATATATCGTCGTGGTGAAGCCATATTGCCACAGGCATCCACCATTATAGAAGTGGACGATGAGGTGTTCTTCATTGCCGCTAAAAAAGACATTCGCACAGTCATGGCAGAGCTGCGCCGCAGTGAATCTCCATACAAACGCATTATCATTGCTGGCGGCGGTAATATTGGCGCCCGCTTGGCATTAGCGTTAGAGCCTTATTACCATGTTAAGTTAATTGATCATAATCGCCCCCGTTGCGAGCGTTTAAGCGAAAAAGTAAAAAGCAAAACCATCATCATTAACGGCAGCACCACTGACAAAGAACTATTGCTAGAAGCCAATATTGAAAACACCGATGTATTTTGTGCCCTCACCAATGACGATGAAGTAAACGTCATGTCTTCCATGCTAGCCAAGCAATTGGGGGCTAGAAAAGTCATGACTCTTATTAACAAAGCCCAGTATGTGGATCTCGTACAGGGGCAAGGAATCGACATTGCCATTAGTCCTTCACAAACCACTCTGGGCAGCTTATTAACCCATGTTCGTCGTGGTGATGTGGCCAGTGTTCATAGTTTGCGCCGTGGTGCTGCCGAAGCCATTGAAGCCATTGCCCATGGAGATAAAAACACTTCTAAAGTGGTGGGGCTAAGACTGGATCAAGTGAACCTACCTGAAGGCGCTACAATTGGAGCCATTGTGCGCAATAATCAAGTGCTCATAGCCCACGGCAACGTGGTAATAGAAAGTGATGATCACGTGATTCTGTTTGTGCTGGATAAAAAACGAATTCCTGAAGTTGAGCGCCTATTTCAGGTTGAGCTGGGCTTTTTCTAAGTAAGGACACCCCATGCACCCAGCTATAATATTTAGAATTCTTGGTATCTTGCTGATGGTCTTCAGCATCGCCTTAATCCCCCCTATTTTTGTTAGCCTTATCTATCAAGATGCGGCGTTAAATGCCTTTATAACAGCGCTAGGCATTACCTTCGCCACCGGTGCTTTCTTTTGGTACCCAGTACGAGCGCGTCGACAAGAACTGCGAACCCGAGACGGCTTTGTGGTGACCGTATTGTTCTGGTTGGTACTGGCTATCTCGGGTTCATTGCCTTTAATGCTGGCCGATAATCCAGGCCTTAGCTTAACCGATGCCTTTTTCGAATCCATGTCAGGTTGGACCACCACAGGGGCCACCGTCATGACTGGGCTAGATGATTTGCCCCAGTCTATTTTGTTTTATCGCCAGCTTTTGCAATGGCTTGGAGGCATGGGGATTATCGTATTAGCCGTGGCCATATTGCCTATGTTAGGCATCGGTGGCATGCAGTTATACCGCGCTGAAACCCCTGGCCCCATGAAAGACAATAAGCTCACACCGCGCATTACCGAAACTGCGAAAACCCTTTGGTATATATATTTAGC
>OJDR01000098.1_pt1 | contig 36717 bp, 36 predicted proteins | sample 1593081 | NCBI WGS metagenome assembly OJDR01 (sample SAMN05416873, study PRJEB24817) | seawater metagenome | isolation source: Sea water | place: Canada:Atlantic | collected 2013-11
ACATAACAAGAATTTAAAGCGGGACTGCTAACAGTTTGCTCGGTTTCGCTTCGCTCAAGTTTAGCCCACTATTTTTAGCCTGTTAATTGGGCGTTAGCTGTACAAGGAGTACTCATGGAATCATCATCAAATAAAAAACTAACTCGTGGTTCAACTTTTATTGCGGGTGGGGTTTGTGCTGGGTTGGCACAATATTATGGAATTAGTAAAGGTGGTGTACAAGCTGGTTTTGTTATCGGTAGTTTGTTTTTTGGCGCAACTATTTTAATTTACTTAATCCTCTGGGGTATTTTACCTAGAGAGGCATAATCACTATAAATACAGCTAACAAGGCACTCAAAAGGACAAAAAACAGTTGGCTTTTTGCTCCTTCGTCGCTAAGTTTAGCCAACAATTTTTTGCCTCTTAGTGAGGCGTTATACGTTTCTAGAGTTTGGTGAAAATTAAATGTCTGAAGAAGCAATTAAACTTGCGAAGAAATTACTTGAGAGTGACGCTGATTTTTTAGATCACGTAACTGCATTATGCTACATCGGTAATGAGTTGCACGATCAATGCTGGAATACTGATTATCATATTTTTGCATTACTATCGTCAGAACTAGATCATCTTCCATTAAGTCATGTAAGACCGCAATGTTCAGATGATTTTCTTGCTAAGTCAGATAAGGAAATAGCTGAAAATATAGAGTTTTATCGGGCAGATGTTGTTAGTGCTTGTAATAAAATACTACAGCAATAAAACGTATAAGGCATTCAAACGGACTAAAAACAGTTGGCTGTTTTCACTCCGTTCAACATTATAGCCAACAATTTTTAGCCGCTTAATGTGGCGTTAGCTGCTTAGTCGCACATTAGAGGTCAGCATGAATATTAAATTTAGCGATGTTTTAGATCTATTTGAACTCGTCAATTTTGGTTCACCATTTGATCATGAAGGATACATTTGTAAGGAATCCGGCAAAACATATTTTTATTCTGAGTTTGGTGATAATGAAGAGGAATTACCAGACGATATTAATGATGAAAAATATTTGGCGATCCCTCATAAAAATGAATTGAATCTAGGTAATAATCTCGCTTACGATTTTACTCTAGAATACTTACCAACAGAATATGAAAAAGTACGTTCAATCTTTAACCGTAAAGGTGCTTATGCAAGGTTTAAGTCTTTACTAGAGAGCGCAGATCAAATTGAAGAGTGGTATAAATTTGAAGCAAAGCGCACAGAGGAAGCGTTACGAGAATGGTGTATAGAGCAAGGTATTATATAATCAGCAGCTAACAAGCTGTTAAACAAGGACAATGAAACAGTTGGCTTTTGTTCCTTCGTCACTATTTTAGCCAACAATTTTTTGCCTGTTAACAGGGCGTTATGTATTTATATGAATTTTGGAGATACCGTGAAGAATGTAATCTTAGGGATAATATTTGGAGTAATTATTTGCACTGGAGCCGTCGGAGGTTACTTTTGGCATTTTGACAGAAGTACTTCGGACATCATAGAAAAGAAAGAAATCGAAAGTATTTCGGATGTTTTTAACTTTATTCCTTTAGGTCAGAATGTTTCATCTTTGCCTAAAAAGTTTATAAGGGAAAGTAACAATAAATACTCTTCGTTCATTGATGGTTACACAGTAAATATTATTGTAAAAAATAATAAAACAATAAAAATAAGGGCAGAAAAATATTACGATCCGGTTGAAAATCAGAAATATTTAAATGAGTGGAAGAAATTACGCTCTGAGATATTTGTCAAACTAAAAAGTAAATCACATATACCTTTCCATCAAGATTACATAGATCCGAATGGAACAAGCAAGACAAAATATAGGCAAAACCCCGATCGTTTTTGCTATACCACCAAACTTTCTTTTGCAGGTGTTGCGCTTGACTTAATTCCCAGCCCTAAGGACGAATCTGAACTTATAAAGATGATTTATCAACGAGGTATCAAAAGTGGGCATTGTGATAATGATTCTGAAGCTTTAAAATTTGGCTATGATAATGTTTTTGTCGCAGAGAATGGCTCTATCACTATAATAAAATACATAACAAGAAATTAAACAAGGACAAAAAACAGTTGGCTTTTGCTCCTGTATTGCTTATTAGCCAACTGATATTTTCCTTTTTTCGAGTCGTTATGGTGCTTTATATATCACCATCTAATAAGGAAGTTGCATGTACTACTCAATCCCTCATTTTAGGTTATTTAAATTAATATCAGTTTTACTTTCAACCGTAATATTCTCTTCAATTGCTCAATCAAAAAGCCTTGAAATAAATGCGGAACAACGTAAAGAAGTGGTCGAAAATATTTCTCAGATCATTATTGAAAATTACATTTTTCCTGAAGTTGCAGCACAAAATGCTGCTTATATTCAAAAGCAATTAAAAACAGGAGAATATAGTAATATTATTGATGTTGATAAATTTGCGACCAAATTAACTTTAGATTTACAACACATAAACCACGATAAACACATGGAAGTTCGAGTTAACAAACCTGAAAAAGAACAATCAGAGCAAGTACAAGCAAATAATCCGCATTTGGAATATTTAAAGCAGGAACAAAAAGAAAACTATGGCTTTAAAGAAATTAAAATACTAGAAGGTAATGTAGGGTATGTTGATTTCCGATATTTTAGTGGTTTCGATTCAGCAAAAGCAACAGTTGATGACGTATTACAACGCATTAAAAATACGGATGCCATTATTTTTGATTTACGAAAAAATGATGGAGGCTCACCTGAAATGGTGCAATATATTTGCAGTTACTTTTTTGGTGAAAAGACTCATTTAAATAGTCTATATTGGAGAAAAGGGGATTTAACTCAAGAGTTTTGGACTCTTGATGAATTACCGGGTAAACGTATGCCTAATGTGCCGTTATTTATTTTAACAAGTAAATATACTTTTTCTGGTGCTGAGGAGTTTGCTTATAACTTTCAAACTCGTAATAGGGCAACAATAGTAGGTGAAAGTACTGGCGGTGGTGCAAATCCGGGTGGACCGATAAAAGTAAATAAATACTTTAGTATTAATGTTCCTACAGGTCGTGCTATTAACCCTATCACTCAAACTAACTGGGAAGGAACAGGTGTTTTACCAAATATTAAAACAACATCAACAAATGCTTTTGATAAAGCTTATCTCTTAGCTAAGAGTTCAGCAGAAAAATATCGTAAAGATAAATAATGGCGAGAGCAGGCTAAAACTAGCACCATACAAGTTACTCAAAATAACATTTTCAACTCCTTAAAGGAGCGCTATTTGTTGGTAACATAGATTTATAACGGCGTATTATTAGCTGGAGTTAAATAAAATAGACCCGTGGACGTCACGAAACGTAGATTAGAAAATGCGGTTAAGAAAAGAAAACCGCCCGGTGATTTAAGACTCCATACTGATAGAGGCGTAGAATATCGTTGATACATTTATCAAATGAGAAATCTGTGCTGTTGAGTGTTTTAATCTTATGAAATTTCGCGTTAAAAAAAGCCCTGCAATCGCAGGGCTTTTTTTTGAATTGGTCGGAGTAGCAAGATTCGAACTTGCGACCTCACGTCCCCCAGACGCACGCGCTACCAAATACCCTTTAAAAACAAAGTATTATATTGTAACGTGTTACCTGGTTGGGTGTTTTTTTGTGGTATTTACCGCTAATATGTTAGCCATCGGTTAGCCAAAATAAGCGTGACTATGCAAATATCAATTGAAAATATAGACCTCTTAAAATTTCCGCAACAAACACTTAATAGCACTGCAACATTCACAAATAAGTTTATTAAGCATGTACTACCTAAAGCGAAACGTTTTGTAATTAACGATACCGAAGTCACTGGTTTAAAGTTGCGCGTTTCACCCAATGGTCGAAAGCGCTTTATAGCGGTAGGAAAGGTCAGAAAATCTAAAAAAGTTCGAACAAAAACGTTAGGTGATGCAAATATCATTTCTTTAGATGATGCACGTATTGCCGCTCGTCAGTTTTTGACGCAATTGCAATCCGGAATAGACGCCAATGAACTCGATGCACTACAAAAAATTGAAGCGTCAAAAAAAGCTTTAACTTTAAATGATGCTTTGAATAATTATGTTACGGACAGACAACTAAAACCAAAGACTGTGGCTAGTTATCATTACGAAATACCTAAATATTGCAAACTATTCCTGTTTAAGAACGTTTGTAACATTACCGAAAATGAGATTTGCGAATGGTATTTGGAAAATAAGCATAGGCCAACAAGTATAGATAAGGCATTTAGATCATTAAGAGCTATATTTGAATATTTATTGAGTACTAAGGTTATCTCACATAATCCTTGTACTGCTGTTACAGCACGTAAGCTTAGATATAAAATAAAGCCTAGAACTAGACGTATCGAAACTTATGACCTAACAAAGTTTATGGACGCATGGTTGTACTTATTGCAAAAGGGCCGAATTGGTACATTACAAGGTGATTTCGTACTTTGGTTATTAATGACCGGTTGTCGACTAAATGAAGCAAGGACCATACGATGGTCAGATCTTGATATTGAACAACTTGCCGTAACAATCATTGATACTAAAAACAATCACCCACATGTTTTACCCTTAACACCGCTAATGAATGATTTATTGGACAGACGAAAATTTGATAATCCTAGCGCTAACCCCTATATTTTTGTTGCTAAAAAAGGGAAAGGGTACTCAGATAGTAAACACTTAATTGACTGTCGAAAAACGCTAGACAAAATAACGACGACCGCTAACATACCTCAAATTAGGCCTCATGATTTACGTCGAACTTTTACTACAATACTTGACGAATTAGATGTCAGTGAAAGTAATATTAAAGCGTTACTTAACCATAATGACGGCACGGTAACAAGGAAGCATTATTTGCAAGCTACTAACCTCGAGGTAAAGCGACGAAACTTGTGGGCTGTGGGAAAGTATTTGGAAAGAGCTGTTACTGTTGACGGAATAAATCAAGAAACAGGTCAATTATGTATATTTTCATGCGTCGGTTCTATTAGACAATTTATTTATGGCACGGCTACTTGTGACTTTAGTGAAATTAAAGGTAAACGTACTGCTAAAGAAATACTTGATGCTATGCGATAGAAAATGCTTAATATTTTAAAGCCCATTCGTAAATTTTTACCTTCATTTTAAGTGATTTTAGATCAATCATTATGAATTAAACTGCCCATTTTATATTTTATTCAGAAGTGGGCTTATATTGATTGGAGATTTTTGTTTTAAATTTAAACAACTCTTGCTCATCAAATAATAATTTTCAAAAAAATATGAAAAAAAATTAGTCCCGTTTGACGGGACACCGCGCCATGTATTGGTTTTGTTAACAAGTCCCGTTTGGCGGGACAGTGCTTTTTATGTAGTTTCTATACACAATGCGTAAATATTGAAGTGTTTCTGGTGAACCAGTTTTGACGAGTCCCGTTTGACGGGACAGTGAAAATGTACTAGTGCTACACGTAAAGTCCCGTATGCTGTTGACAAAAAAAAAGTGAAAAAATTTTATTTTTTTTAGCTATTGAATTAATTCTTTATTCGAGTAACTTTTAAAAGGTCAAAACGCATCGAGAAACGCGAATTGATGAAGTTAACCATTTGTTAAATCACCGCTTGAATTGTTGTTTTATTATACGATTTGAGGTTTTAATTGATTTGATAGGTGGTAGGTGTTCCCCCCCAAAGACGGCAATCTTAGATAGGGGGGAACGGGTCTTACAAACAAACAGGAGTCACTAACGATGACACCCAGCACAAATGTAACTGATCGCGGAAATCAGGTCAATGGCCTTGCCGGTCAACAAAACAACAGTAAGAATTTTCAAGTTAACACATCAAAAAATGTGCCAGAAATAGTTAATATTCAAGATGACTTGTTCACATGTATTGGCACTCTCCGATTAATCAAAAAGGACGAAGTTTTGGCTTTGTTTAAGCTGTCAAAAAGTACCTTTTACGTACGGATTAATAACGGTTTAATGCCTCCTTCAGTGCCACTTGGCGAGCGTGCTGTCGCATTCGTTCAGCATGAAATACAGCTAGTGCTAGCAGCTCAAGTAGCAGGTCGCAGTAACGAGGAGATAAAGCAACTCGTTAGTGATCTAGTTAGTTTTCGCCAAGACATCTATGAGCGAGCGGTAAAGTCATGCAATATGTAAATGAAATGATTGCAGCAATGACAAGCGATGGCTTACTTGTTGATAATTTAATTTTTGATGATCTAATCCACCGTGTTCCCACGATAGCGAAGCCGAATCAAAAAGATGGCTATTATGTCGCTTTTTCGGGGGGGAGCTTAGTGTATTACGGTAACTGGCTTACAGGGATTGAGAAGGCGCATTCGCTTCAAACCCAAGTTACTGCTCGTGATAATTCTTTAGCCCTTAGATCGGCTAAAGCAGCATATAAAGAAGCACGGCGTACGAAACAACTAGCAAGTGCAAAGCAATGTATATATCAATGGGAAAATGCTTTTAAAGTGTTAACTCATCCATACCTCATGAGTAAACAGATTAACCCATACGCCATTCGTGTAGACAAACACAATAATTTGCTTGTACCAATCATGGATGAACAAGGTGAGTTAATTAACCTGCAATATATTTTTCCTCAAGGTAATAAACGTTTTAAGGCTGGAGCGCGTGTTAAAGGTGGCGCTTTACAGTTAGGTACATTAACAGAGCAAACTACGCTATTAGTGTGCGAAGGCTATGCTACCGGCTGCTCTTTACATGAAGCTACAGGTTTACCCGTCGTAGTGGCGTTTAACGCGGGTAACTTGGAAAGTGTTTGTATTCGTGTAAAACAGATAAACCCAAGATTACGTATAATACTTTGTGCCGATAATGATCATCAAACTAAAGTTAAAACCGGTCACAATATTGGCCTAGAAAAAGCTCAATCTATTGCTGACAAAATTAATGTTCAAGTCTTGTGGCCAAATTTCGATAGTGATAATTCAGGTAGCGACTTTAACGATATTCATTGCCAATTTGGATTAGACGCACTTCGTAACATGCTGTTACCAGCAATTAACGGAGGTGCGAGGTAATGGCCGTTAAGTTCAAAATGGTATACGCGGACGAAATGAAGAAACGTGGCTTAGAACATATGCTTCAACCAACATCTAATTCAAATGCCGAGCTTGTTCCTAATCAAACTGAAACTGAATCATCACAAGTAACTATTGCAAATATCCCATCGCTTGGTGAAATTCCGCCCCAAAATTTGGGTATGAGAACAATACCTAACGACTTTAACCCCGCGGATATTCCCCCGCGAAATTGGATCATAAACAAATATATTCAAGGTAATTACATAACACTTATAGCCGCCGCTGGTGCAACGGGTAAGTCTATATTTACATTAACTTTGGCCGTATCTGTAGCACTCGGTAAAGATTTACTCGATATAGGAACTACCGTGCAAGGTAATGTGCTTGTAATCAATAATGAAGATGATGACGTTGAATTAGATCGCAGGTTAGCTGGGATTTTTAACCTTTATCGGATTAGAAACCATGAAGTCAATAATAGGCTTTTTTTGAAAAGTGGTTATGGTAAACGTATTACGATTAGTACTAAGAATGGGCAAACGATGATTAGGTCGCCTGACGTAGATAAAATAATAGCCGAGATTAAGCGTTGTGACATTAAGGTTCTGATTATTGACCCATTTGTTAGTACCCACCAAGAGCAAGAGAATGACAATTCAGCACTTGATGAAGTAATGAGTTACTACCGACAAATTGCGAGTGAAACAGGTGTGGCGATTGTACTTGTTCACCATACTAGAAAAAATGGTGATGAATCCGATAGGTTCGCGGGGGATGTAGATTCAATGAGAGGTGCAAGCTCGACTAAGGATGCAGCAAGACTGTGCTTCACGTTATCTAAAATGAGTGAAAAGTCAGCTGATAAGTATGGTATTGATTGGCGCGAACGTCACCAGTTAATACGTTTAGATGATGCAAAAAACAACTTCACTTTAAACGCAGGTAAGCCTCGGTGGTTAAAGCTAGAAAGTGTTCGCATTGCCAATGGTGAATGGCTAGGTGTACCTAGGCCTTATAATTTACCTGAGCCCGCAACCTCTCAAAAGGCTACAGCAGAATCAAAAGAGCATACCATTTTTAGCTATATCGTTCGTGGGGTACTTGCATTAAATGGTAATGAAGGTGGTGCTGTAATTCGCCCTGAGCTTAAAAAGCAATTGTTAAAGGAAACCGATAATGAGAAATCAAAAATCGATAAAGACTTAAAAACATTGCCGAACGGTTCATCAAAAGCTAGACGGGTGAAAGTTGACGGTACGTTTTATCGTATTTATCAAGTCGATGGTACACATGCCAAGGCAGCTAAGACTATTTATGTGATTGTTGATCAATAGATACCCAGTTACCCGTATTTAACCCAATTATATGCGGGTAACGTGTTTTTATTGGCCTAGGGGATAGTTTACCCGCTTACCCACTAAAAATACAGGGTAAGCCCGTGAAACATACCGTGAAACCACTGTGGATGCTGAATACCCACGTACCCACTTACCCGTCTACTACGTAGATGAGCCTAAGGTGGGTACGGCTCAACTGCCGTAGTACATGAATAATAAGAGTATCAAATGAATATTGAAAGTAGAGGTGGACCATGCAAGAGTTAAACACTAAACAAACGCGTTTTGTTGAAGAATTTACGGTTGATTTTAACGCGAGTCAGGCAGCCGTTCGCGCTGGTTATTCTGAAAAGTCATCTCGTGCTATTGGTTGTGAGTTGTTGACAATACCTAACATCAAAAAGGCAATCCAAACACGCGTTAAAGAGCTATCTAATGATGCTTTAGTTAACCGAGAACTCATTATTAGTGGTTTGCTAGCTGAAGCGATGAACTATGGCGATAAGAGCTCACATGCCGCGAGGGTCAGTGCTTGGTCACAGCTTGCCAAAGTGTCGGGACTTAACATAGAAAGCAAGCCTCATGATGACGTTCAGCAGTTATTGCGAGATATTACCGCGAACAATGCGGCGACTCGCAATGGTTTGCTACCTAAAGATAACATACCTCAGTACCAGCTCGATGCATTAAGGGCGAATGTTGATGACTATTAAAAACTAAGTATTACCCCCCCCCATGGACCAAATTCAAGAACATGGCGGGGGGCATTTATATATACGAAGGGATAATTCTAAGTAATTGTGCTATTTATTAACGTCCCGCCTAACTGGTTGATTAGTGATGGTTTCTTTTACAGTGAAAATCATGGTACTAACTTAAGCCTCTGATAAATGGTGGTTTCATTTTTGGTGTGATTTTTGCTTATGGGTTTTGTGTAATACAATTTATTATTTCACTTGACTAAATTTAAATAAAAAGGAACTTTAAATGAAAATTTTACCAACGCTTGCCGCCGCTGCTTTTACCCTTATGAGTTTTGGATCAAACGCGAGCATGATTTACACCTTTGACGTTTCTGACACTTCAACCTCTGGTTTTGGTGGGGGTAATTTTATCGGTGTTTCTTACATCATACAGTTTAAAGACGGCGTTAATTATAACAACGTTCAAGCAAGCGACATATATAACTTTGGCTTTGTCTCACCAACAAATAGCGGTTCTACTTCTGACTTTTATACCACTTCTACTGTTCATCGACTATTTTCATTAGTGGGCGGCAATGTGTTTTTAAATGTTGGCAAAGCAATTGATGATCGCAGTAGCTTGCTTCATGCAACTTTTAATAACATGACTTTACTAGCGGGGCAAGAGGAGCATCACGGATTGTACTTTAGGGATGAATTCGGCGTACATAATACGGCCTATGAGTCACCGACTACCGTAAGTATGTCTTTTGCTGGTGTTGGTGTAGAAGTGCCAGAGCCGTCAACACTCGCTATCTTAGGTTTAGGTATTATGGGCTTAGTATCACGCCGATTTAAAAAACAATAGCGAATAGCTTCATTTTAAACATGATGTTAAAGCACCTTAACCGGTGCTTTTTTGTTGGTGTTCGTTAATTGGCAGTGGAAGTAGGGCGTGACCACTTAGTAGGTTGAACTCAACAGTGTCATTCCAAAGTGACAACAATAAGCTTAACTCATTAAGTTCCTTAACTGACGCGACTTGATTATGTGCTTTTTCAGCTAGAACGTTGAGCCGGTCGGAACCTTGGTTAATCATATTCATCTTCCGTGATTATAGTGCTTACTTAAGCTTAGACGATAAACAGTTATATGCAGACAGGTTATTTAACAAAACTCACTAATAAATAGTAATACTCGTTAGTGAAAACAGCCCTATAAGCCCTAAAGTTATCGATATAATACCAACACCTAATGCAACGTCTAAACTATTATCCATGCCTTCAATAGCACGCTGAATTGTTTCTAATTCATCACCGGTATAGTCATCACTTATACGCTTATACATAAGCTCTAATGACACTTTTCGGCTTTTCAAAGACTCATAAAGTAAAGCCATGACGAAAGTAAAAATTAGAAATATTAATGGCATCACATGAAATATAGTCATGTCAAACGTCGAGGCTAAAAAGTTACCACTAAAAAATAGCATTATAAACAAAATAGCAATTATACCAGTGCCCAAACGCTTTGCTCTTGTTATGATTTCGTCCATGTATCACCTCTTATTATCTGTAAATAGCCATTAATAGTTTGCACTGCCAATGGTTTGTTTTTTGCACACTACTCCAAACTTTAAAATTCAGTCAATAACTTAGTGACTGATTGTCTTATAATTTATTTCAAATCAGTTGACAAAAAATAACAATAACTGCACCTTATATGTTGCATAATGGACACGCCGACGTTGTAAGGGACTACCATGGACAAAAGAAAGCTTAGCGAAACAGATATAATCACAAAATTTATCATGCCAGCGGTGAAAAATGCCGGTTGGAATGTTATGACGCAAATTCGCCAAGAGGTGAAGTTACGTGATGGCAAAGTGATTGTTCGTGGCCAGCTTGGTGTTCGCAAAACGGTAAAGTCGGCTGACATTGTGCTTTATCTTAAGCCTAATATTCCACTGGCTGTCATTGAAGCTAAAGCGAATAAGCATGAAATAGGTAAGGGCATGCAACAAGGGCTTGATTATGCTCGCTTGCTTGAGGTGCCTTTTGTCTTTGCCTCTAATGGCGATGGCTTTGTCTTTCATGACAAAACTAACCCAATGATGCTTGAATCAGAAATACAATTATCCGACTTTCCAAGCCCTGAACGACTTTGGCAAAAATACTGCGCCTATCGTGAATTTAAAGCCGAACAGCTGCCATTAATAACTCAAAGCTATCACGATGATGGTAGTGGCAAAGCACCGCGCTATTATCAACTACAGGCGATTAATAAGACCATTGAAGCGGTATCGCAAGGTAAAAACCGTATGTTGTTGGTGATGGCAACCGGCACTGGTAAAACCTATACCGCCTTTCAAATTATTTGGCGCTTATGGAAGTCACGGCAGAAAAAGCGCATTTTGTTTTTAGCCGATAGAAACATACTGGTCGATCAAACCCGTATTAATGACTTTCAGCCATTCGGTCAAGCCATGACCAAAGTAACAGGTCGTAAAGTAGATCCTGCTTACGAAATTCATCTTGCCCTTTATCAAGCGCTAACTGGGCCAGAAGAAAGTCAGAAAGCCTTTAAACAAGTAGACCCAGATTTTTTTGACTTGATCATCATTGACGAGTGCCACCGTGGTAGCGCCGCAGATGACAGCGCATGGCGAGAAATTCTTGAGTATTTTAGTTCTGCCACGCAAATAGGCTTAACCGCTACGCCAAAAGAAACAGACGAAGTATCTAACATCGACTACTTTGGCGAGCCGGTTTATACCTACTCACTTAAAGAAGGCATAGAAGACGGCTTTTTATCGCCATATAAAGTGGTGCGCGTTGACCTTGATATTGACCTACAAGGCTGGCGACCTGAAAAAGATCAAACTGATGATAACGGTGAATTAATTGATGACCGTATCTACAATATTAAAGACTTTGATCGCACTATCGTGATCAAAAATCGCACCGACCTTGTCGCGCAAACCATTACCAGCTACTTACAACGCACCGACCCCATGGCCAAAACCATTGTCTTTTGTAATGACATTGACCATGCCGAGCGTATGCGTCGAGCTCTGATAAATTTAAACCCTGAACAAGTGGCGAAAAATGATAAGTACGTGATGAAAATCACCGGCGATGATGAAATAGGCAAGGCTCAGCTAGACAATTTTATTAACCCGAAAAAAGCTTACCCTGTTATCGCCACAACGTCAGAGCTTATGACCACAGGTGTTGATGCTAAAACCTGTAAATTGGTCGTGCTAGATCAAAACATACAGTCGATGACCAAGTTTAAGCAGATCATTGGCCGTGGCACACGTATTGACGATAAATACGGTAAGTTATGGTTCACCATTCTCGACTTTAAAAAAGCAACGGAATTGTTTGCTGATGAACGTTTTGACGGTATACCTGAGAAAGTCATGGTAACTAAACCAGAGGACATTATTACCGGCGAAACGGAAGACGGTAGTTTTATTGATGAGCTTAGCGATGCAAATACTGACGCCGATGATGCAAGTACTGATGGTGCAAACGAACCTGAACAAGACTATGTTAACAGCAAAAAAGAAGGCGCTGAAATTGACAGTGACTGGGGTAATGACGAAGAAGAAAAGCGTTTCGTTAAATTCAAAGTCTCGGGAATTGACGTTAAAAAAATGGCCGAACGAGTGCAATATTACGATACCGACGGCAAGCTTGTAACCGAGTCATTTAAAGATTACACCCGTAACACCATTAAAAAGCAGTTTTCTTCGCTAGATGATTTTACCCGAAAGTGGCAAAATGCCGACCGCAAGCAAGCGATCATAGATGAGCTGGCCAATGAAGGGGTTATTTGGCAAGCATTAGAGCAAGACGTGAGCAAAGATTTAGACCCTTTCGATCTTATTTGCCACGTAGTTTACGACCAACCGGCGTTAACGCGAAAAGAACGTGCTGAGAGCGTTAAAAAGCGCAATTACTTTACCAAGTATTCAGATGTTGCCCAGAAGGTATTAAATGCCTTGCTTGATGGTTATGCCGATGATGGCGTTAAAGCGATTGAAGGCAAAGACGCGTTAAAGGCTAATACTATTGTTGATTTTGGTCGACCACTCGAAATAGCAAAAAAAGCCTTTGGTGGCAAAGATGAATATAACAATGCGATCACTGAGTTAGAAGAGTTATTGTACGAATCGCCCAACAAATCAGCATAATGCCCTTTAAATCGAGTTAAGCAACTAAACAGATAAACGTTAATAGATACAAATAACTTAAAACAACCAAATACGAAAAGTCATGGCTAAGCTAATAGACGAATTTAGCAGCCGTGACTTCACAAAATAAATAAAACAAAGAGAAGTTCATGTCAGTCAGTTCAGTAATAAAGTCCATTCAAGATATTATGCGTAAAGATGCCGGTGTTGACGGCGATGCTCAACGATTAGGGCAAATGTCTTGGTTACTGTTTTTGAAAATATTCGACGCACAAGAAGAAGAACTAGAGTTTGAACAAACGGATTACCAATGCCCGTTACCTGAGCAATACCTTTGGCGCAATTGGGCTGCCGACAACGAAGGCATAACCGGCGACGAGCTTCTTGAATTTGTTAACGACCAATTATTCCCAGATCTTAAAAACCTCACCGCACCTATTAAGTTAAACCCACGTGGTTATGTTGTCAAAGAAGCGTTTAGCGACGCGTTTAACTACATGAAAAACGGCACACTACTGCGCCAAGTGATCAACAAGCTTAATGAAATTGACTTTACCGACTCAGCAGAGCGCCACCTGTTTGGTGATTTATACGAGCAAATATTAAAAGATTTACAAAGTGCCGGTAATGCGGGCGAGTTCTATACCCCTCGTGCAATTACACGCTTTATTGTTGACCGTGTGGACCCTAAGCTGGGCGAAAGTATTATGGACCCTGCATGTGGCACTGGGGGCTTCTTAGCTTGTTCGTTTGATCATGTGAAAAACAACTATGCTAAAACCGCTGATGATCACCAAACCTTGCAACAGCAAATTCATGGCGTTGAGAAAAAGCAATTACCGCACTTACTGTGTACCACTAACATGTTGCTACATGGCATTGAAGTACCGGTGCAAGTTAAACACGGCAATACCTTAAACAAGCCGCTAGCAAACTGGGACGATGAGCTTGACGTTATCGTCACTAACCCTCCGTTTGGCGGCACTGAAGAAGACGGTATCGAAAAGAACTTTCCGGCCGATTTACGTACCCGCGAAACCGCTGATTTATTTTTACAGCTTATTATAGAAATATTAGCTTCTCCAAAAAACGGTAAAAACGGTGGCCGTGCAGCCGTGGTGTTACCCGACGGCACTTTGTTTGGTGAAGGCGTTAAAACCAAGATCAAAAAGTTGTTAACCGAAGAATGTAACCTACACACGATTGTACGTTTACCTAACGGCGTATTTAACCCGTATACCGGCATTAAAACCAACATACTCTTTTTCACTAAGGGCAAGCCAACCGAAAAAGTCTGGTTTTACGAACACCCGTACCCTGACGGCGTTAAAAACTACAACAAAACCAAGCCAATGAAGTTTGAAGAGTTTCAAACCGAAATTGACTGGTGGGGTAACGAGGCAGACGGTTTTGCTTCTCGCGTTGAAACCGAACAAGCATGGCAAGTCAGCATTGACGAAATTATTGCGCGCAACTTTAACCTTGATATTAAAAACCCGCATGTTGGCGAACAAATAAGCCACGACCCACAAGAGCTATTGAATGACTACGCTAAACAACAAGCGGATATTCAAGCCTTACGCGATCAGCTTAAAAGTATTTTAGCTAATGCCTTATGTAATAAAGAGCAGGGCGCGAAATAATGGCTGGCGTCGAAAAGTTAATCACTGAGCATATTGATGTCTGGACTAGCGCGATTAAAAAGCGCAATGCCACAGGCCGCGGCTCAAATAAGAAAATTGAATTAACCGGCATTAAAAAATTACGTGAACTTATTTTAGAGCTCGCAGTACGCGGTAAATTAGTACCGCAAGATGCTAGTGATGAACCGGCAAGCGTATTGCTTGAAAAAATTGCTGAAGAAAGATCGCAATTGAGCGAGGACAAGAAGATCAAAAAGCAAAAGCCATTACCTGTGATAACGGATGAAGCAAAACCGTTTGAACTACCGCTAGGTTGGGAGTGGGCAAGACTACAAACTATTATTCAAATATCATCTGGAAATGGTCTAACTTCTACGCAAATGAATAAAAGTGGTAAAGTTCCTGTTTACGGTGGAAATGGTGTTACGGGCTATCATGACACTCCAAATGTAAATAAACGCACTTTGGTAATAGGTCGTGTTGGTTTTTATTGTGGCTCTGTACACTTAACGCCAGAAAAAGCGTGGGTTACTGATAATGCATTTATTACTACTTTTGCTGAAAAAAACATAGATATTGATTACTTATCTTGGCTTTTAAAAGCAACTAATTTGAACGAGAATGATAGTGCTACAGCTCAACCGGTAATTTCTGGTCGTAAGTTATACCCTATAGTTATTTGTTTACCTCCACTAGCAGAACAATACAGGATCGTCGCTAAAGTAGATGAGCTGATGGCCTTGTGTGACCAGTTAGAGCAACAAACTGAGCAAAGTCTTACTGCACAACAAACCTTAGTTGAAGTGCTGCTAGCGAGCTTAACAAGCGACATATCGACAGACGATGATAACAAAGAAGAGTTCCAAACCAGCTGGCAACGTATCGCTGAGCACTTTGACGTACTGTTCACCACCGAAGCAAGCATAGAGCAGTTAAAGCAAACCATTTTACAGCTAGCGGTCATGGGTAAACTCGTCCCGCAAAACCCCAACGACGAACCGGCAAGTGTACTACTTGAAAAAATTGCCGAAGAAAAAGCCCAGCTCATTGCTGATAAAAAAATCAAAAAGCAAAAGCCATTACCAGCGATTACGGACGAAGAAACGCCGTTTGAACTGCCAACAGGTTGGGAGTGGGCTAAGTTAGGGAACGCATTAAACAAAATAACTGATGGTACGCATCACTCGCCTATTAATGGTGATAGCGGTGAATACCTTTATATATCAGCAAAAAACATTAAAAATAATGGTGTACAACTTAGTAATGCAACTTACATTACTAAAGAAATGCACGATGAAATTTATAGTCGTTGTGATCCAGAATATGGCGATATTCTTTATATTAAAGATGGTGCTACTACTGGAATAGTTACAATCAATGATATTGATGAACCATTTTCAATGTTATCTAGTGTTGCACTACTTAAATGTCCCGCAGGGATACTCAATCGCTACCTGCTTCTTTCATTGAGGTCACCATTTTTTTATAAGGAAATGCGTGCGGGAATGAGCGGTGTAGCGATTACACGTGTAACGCTTAAAAAGTTAAATGTAGCTTCTTTCCCATTACCGCCACTAGCCGAACAACACCGCATCGTCGCTAAAGTCGATGAACTGATGGCCTTATGTGAACAACTCAAAGCTCGCCTAGCTGACGCCCAAACCACTCAACTTCACCTCGCCGATGCCGTGGTTGAAAATGCGTTAACTTAAAATGGTTATGAAATTTAATAAAATATTTACAACAATAAAAAGGAAAAATAGATGAGCAGTTTTTTAGAAGGACTTTTAAGGGGGCTTAAACCCGAAATGGTTACCAGTATTATCATTTTTATTATGATTGCTGTGTTCATAGTATCTTGCGTGTTATCGAAGAAAAACAAAGCAGTAGAGTTTGTGCATTATACGCCTACCTTGTTAACAACATTAGGTATTTTTGGGACATTTGTCGGCATTGTTATTGGTTTACTTGACTTTGACCACACAAAAATAGACGCGAGTATTTCTTTGTTATTAGATGGTCTTAAAACCGCTTTTATTACTAGTCTCGCCGGTATGCTTTCATCTCTATTATTTAAAAGCCTTTTAACTACACCGCTCTTAAGACCAAAATTACAGCAGGATGAGGTAATTAGTGCTTCACCAGAGCAAATTTTATCGGCTATGCAGAGTCAAGTTAAAGAGACACAAGCGCTTAAAGAAGCCATTGTTGGTAATGAAGAATTTACTTTGTTTGGCCAATTGAAGTTAATGCGTAGCGATATGAACGATAATGCTAAGCTTGCCAAGAAGTTAACTGAAGAAAATGCAGAAAAGCAGCTTGAAAGTTTTACTGCTTTTTCTGACAAGTTATGGATAAAACTTCAAGACTTTGCGGATACATTGTCCAAGTCAGCTACAGAGCAAGTTATAGAAGCTTTGAAGCAAGTTATAACCGATTTCAATAATAATTTAACTGAGCAGTTTGGTGAAAACTTTAAACAACTGAATGCAGCGGTGATTAAGCTCGTTGATTGGCAAGAAAATTACAAACAACAACTTGAGCATATGCACACTCAATATGAACATGGTGTACAAGCTATTACGTTAACTGAAAGCTCGGTAGCGAATATCAGCGAACAGTCAAAAGCGATACCTCAAACCATGAATGATTTGCAACTTGTTATGGAAGTGAATCAACATCAAATAAGTGAACTAGAGAATCATTTAGAAGCCTTTAAAGATATTCGTGACCGAGCAGTAGAAGCGGTGCCTGAAATTCGTCAACAGGTTGAAAATACCGTGACAGAGATCACTAAAGCCGTTGGTGTGGCTAGTGCGCATTATGAAAAAGTTGTGGCTGAGTCAGATGTGTTTATCAAAGAAACGTTAACGGCAACCGATAATTTAATTGAAAACTTTGTTACAAAATCAGAGCAAAGTGCTTCGTTAGTTGCAGATAAACTGATTGAAAGCTCGGAAACGATTGGCAAAAACATTGATTTAGCGGGTACTGAGTTTACTAATAATACCGCGAGAACCAATGGTAGCTTACAAACGGCTTCAGACCACTTACAAAGTCAAACAGAGTTGATTAAGCAGCACCTAAACGATGCGGTAATTGACTTAAACAATAACATGAGAGAAATGATAGCGACGTTAGTTGATGACGCTAAGAGTATGAGTACAACGCTAAGTGACGCTAATAAATCACTAGCTTCTGATACTAATGAAGCCCGAGAAGCCTTTGTGGGCTCTAACGAGAAGTTACAGCAGCAAATGCAAGCAATGCTTGAGGAAGCAGCGTCACAACAAGTTAAACAAGCACAACGTACTTTTGATGCAATGGCAGAGCAAATAAAACAACAAGTAGGTTTGACTGGCGAAGCCGTAGAAAAACAAGTGGGTATTATTGACCAAGCTATGCAGCAAGAAATTAACCGAGTAATGAATGAAATGGGTACATCGTTAGCGCAAATTGCCGGTCAATTTACCCGTGATTATAAAAACTTAACATTAGCGATGCAGAAAGTAGTTAAAGAGCAGGTAAGTGCCTAATGAATGCGATATTTGGTAGCCGTAAAAGTAATGGTGAATCAGGTGAGCATTGGTTAACAATTTCTGACTTGATGGCTGGTTTAATGATGGTGTTTTTATTTATCGCTATTGTTTTTATGCGCCATACCATGAAAGAAAACGAAAAGATTAAGAATGTAGCAATTGCCTTTCAAGAAAACCAAGTGGCAATATACACAGCTTTAACTAAAGAATTTCAATATGATTTAGCTGACTGGGGGGCAGCGATAGATAAAGATACGCTTGCGTTTAATTTTAATTCACCGGATGTGCTTTTTGATAATGGTGAAATAGAACTTAAGCCAACGTTTACAAATATTTTGAATGACTTTTTTCCTCGGTACCTTAATGTATTGAAGCCATTTCGAGATTCGCTAAATGAGGTGAGGATCGAGGGGCATACTAGCAGTGCATGGAATATTGCAAGTACTGACAGTGAAGCTTATTTCAATAATATGCGTTTATCGCAAGGAAGAACTCGTTCGGTGTTGTCATATCTGTACGGCTTAGTGCCAGATGAAACAGATTGGATAAAACGTAGTATTGCGGCTGTCGGCTTTTCATCTTCAAGGTTAATTTTTAACGAAGACGGTACAGAGGATGCTGAACAATCAAGACGTGTTTCATTTAGAGCGATCACCAATGCTGATATTCAAATAAAACGGATTTTGGAAGGTACTAATGAAGCTAACGGTTAACTTTGGTCAACTGCATCACTGTGTGCAGCTTATGGGGGCAGAAGAGGCCGATTTTGAGTTAGGACTTGCCTTTAAAGATATTGACCCGATTGATGCGGCCCTCAGAGATGGCCAAGAACTTGGTAAAGATATAGACCTGACTGAAATAGAACATAGTAAAGGCGTTCTTAGCTATATGGGGCGGCAAGTCATGCTCTATATTCCAGATCAAGGCTCTAATATACTTGAAGTGCTTCGTAATGGTGAAGAAGGGCGTCGTATACATATTGCGGAATGCAGCTCGTTGGAACATATGAGAGCTACTGGTCGCTTCCCACGTTACCAAGTGACAGCAGATACCAGTGGTTATTTACCTGTTTACGGTATCAATAGTGATAATAATCAAAGTATAGATGATAAAAAAGCCAAGTTGTTTGTATGTAAAAACTGCATAACAACACTCAATTATCAAGGTTATGCAATAAAGTCAGGTGCAGAAAAAAGAGATATTTTTATAAATTTTAATTTAGCGAAGTTTTTCAAACATTATAGTTCTTACTTTAAAAGTTTACCTAAACCTAGTGGCTCTGAAAAGTCAGCTAGTTATACCCCAGATTGGAAAGAGATTTCAGCCAGGTTAAAAAAACAATCGAATTATATGTGTGAGCAATGTGGTGTTGATTTAGATTCTGAAAAAAAACTACTTCATGTTCATCATGTTGATGGTGTTAAATCGAATAATCAAAACAGCAACCTTCGAGTTCTGTGTGCAGATTGCCATAAGAAGCAGCCACACCATGATCACTTGTATATCAAAGCGTCTGACGTTTTAACTATTAATAGATTGCGACGAGAACAGCATAAATTTGATAATACTACTTATAATCAGCTTATTGGTTGTGCGGATACTGCGCTTGAAGGACTCTTGTTAAAGTGCAAAAGTTCACGTTTACCTATTGCTGAGTTGGGTATTGCTGTTCAGTACGAGCATACATCAGTGTCATTCGACTTGTGCTGGCCACGGAAAAAAGTTGCTGTACTGATAGATATGAGAAACGAAATGCTTGTTAAAAAACATGGTTGGACTGTGTTTTCAGCAACGCAAGCTCTTGAACAGTTCCAAGACTTTCAACGTTATGTTAGATAGTTTAAGTTTTTTCTCGGTGGTAAAAAGTTAATGAAATGTATATTGGAAGTAATTTGTCATGGATGAGCTATTAGAAAAGTCAGAAGCCCTTAGCAGTGAATTTAGCCGTATATTTGACTATGGTCCTGTTGATGACAGTAGACGAATTACGTCGAGTTGGGTTATGTGTTTAGTTGCATTAGAGCACAGTGGAAGCACACGTCAATTAGCTATGTGTGGCCACTATACTTCGGCTATTTGTATTATTCGCTCTCAGTTTGAGGCGTTAACACGAGCGATGTGGCTATGTTATGCCGCTAGTGATTCAAAAATTGAAAACACCATGAAAACGTTAAGCGAGCTTTCGCAAAATGCTGACCAAAAACCGAGTAACAGCGAAATGATTAAAGCGTTGAGTGGTAAAGCACCAGAGCAAGCGGTCTTAATGCTAACAGAATTTAGAGAGGTTCAATGGAAAGCGTTGAACTCATACGTTCACGGTGGTGTTCACGCACTACAGCGTCATGGTGCTGGTTATCCTGAACAATTGATAAAAGATATTGTTAAATCGTCGAATGGCTTGTTGTCAATGACGGCTATGATGGCGGCTATTTTAACCGGTAATGATGTTATAGCTAAAGACGTCGCAAAAATTCAACGTCGTCATGAAGCGTGCTTACCGACATTACTTGAGCCTAATTAACACTTGAGCTTTTTTCATACTGATTACCCTACTAAGGTCGTCGACTGATGAAGTTACTAAGGGTAATGCTATTAAAACATTGCGCTTAGTTCCCCCCCTGGTTCTTACCTAAAATTCAAAATTCCACCTAAATAGCGTCACTTTGGCGCACCAAAAAAAGGGTTACGTTTGCTAAAAGTGGAGTAACTTGGCTTTTTCTCAAGGTGACACTTATTTCAATATTCACTGTTATTTGCTTGTAGCCCACTAAGGGCGCGGGGTGACACTGTTGACGGTCTGGTTGCTTGAGTGGTCGCTGATAAAAACTTAGAGTAAATACTTTAAACGTGGCTGTAGGCGTTGATATATAAGGGGTTGAGTTTAGAATAGTAGGGGTATCAGAATTAGATCGGTATTACTTGAGAAGTGTACTTTTGACAAGCTCCGCTTGTTGTTCGTGTCAAGTCTGGGCGTCCCGCCCTTTGACTACGACAAAAGTATCACAGAATACAAAGTGATTACAAGCTTTACACTTGTGTTTTAATAATTATTTTTTGTACCAAATTTGTCGAAATTGTCAAAATACTAGCGTGAATAAAATTATTTTTCGCGAATGTTGAATAGTGCGTTTGCTTAAAATTTTGCTCTGTTAGAGGTATAATTTGTAATGACTACCTTTTAGTAAAATTCTCGACTATACTGGCTTTATATACAGTATTTATTGTGATCTATGAAAATTATTCCCGTTTATATCGAGGCTGGCATTTCTGGCTTTGAATCACCAGCCGCTGAGTACAAAGAGTTAGGCCTATCACTTGACCAGTTGTTGATTGCTCACCCTGATGCAACGTTTATTGGTTTAGCGCAAGGGCAGTCAATGCAAGACGTTGGCATTTTTGACGGCGATTTATTGTTAGTTGATCGTAGTGAACAAGTAAAAGATGGTGACATAATTGTCGCTAATTACAATGGCTGCTTTACCTGTAAGTTTATTGACAAAAAACACGCACGGCTTGTATCAGCGTCAGCTTTGCATCAACCCGTTAATATTACCCCAGAAGATGAATTTCAAATCGAGGGCGTTGTAACGCGCTCAATTCGTTTACACCGGCCAGTGAAGGAGTTTAACGCGTGTATGCGTTAGTTGATGCAGTGTCGTTCTACGCTTCTTGCGAAAAGGTGTTTGATCCATTTATTAGAAACAAGCCGGTAGTCGTACTGACCAACAATGATGGTTGTATTTGTGCTGTGTGCCCAATAGCAAGACGTTTGGGAGTTCCGAAATTTAAACCGTATTTTCAAATCAAACACTTTTTGGCTAAGCACAATGTAGTTGTTCGTTCGTCAAACTACGAACTTTATGCCAGTCTTAGCGATAAGATGATGAATGTGATCGGCAGATTTTGCGATAATCAGTATGTTTACTCGATTGATGAGTCGTTTTTACAGTTTAAGAATTACCAGACGATGATCAACGATTGGCATGCATACGGCGCTGAAATACGCCGTGCAGTTTGGAAAGAAACACGTTTACCAGTAGGGGTAGGCTTCGGCTCTACGCCTACATTAGCAAAAGCGGCTAATCATGCAGCTAAAAAATTAGCGGGGTATAACGGTGTGGCTGTTGTTGATGATGTAGTGTCGCGTAAAGAAGTGCTATCAAAAATGGCAGTAACTGACGTTTGGGGTATAGGCAGTAAATTAGGCAAGCGTTTAAACGTATTGGGTATAAATAACGCTTGGGAATTAGCAAATCGGTCACCAAAATCTATGCGTAGCCAATTTAGCGTAGTAGTTGAGCGGACTGTTAACGAACTTAACGGCATTGTTTGCTTAAATTGGGATGAGGTTAAGCAAGCTAAGAAAGAGATATTTTCGACAAGAAGTTTTGGTCAGCGTGTTAATGACGAACACTCGTTAAAAACGGCTCTTGTGAGCCATGGCGTTATTGTTGGTCGTAAAGTAAGGCGACAGCAGTCGTTAATAAAACGGATCGTAATATTCGCAGCAAGTTCGCCTCACGATGATAATTATTATAACAAGTCTATCGTTTATGAATTTCCCGTGGCCACTGATAATACCTTAAACATTGCAAACGCTATATCTGCCGCTTTTAGTGGTGTTTATGTAAGCGGGGTAAACTTTTATCGTTGCGGAGTAGGGGCAATTACGCTTGAAAATAGCCAGTTTCAACAGCACGACTTGTTCATCCCTAGTGAAGATAGTTCAGAGCTGATGCACTGTTATGACGGCATCAACAATCGTTACGGCAATGATACTTTGCAGCTAGCTGCGCAAGGTAGAGTCGAGAAGTGGCGTATGCGTCGCGACTTTCTCTCGCCAAGTTATACGAGTAAATGGCGAGATATACCGAAGATCAGTTGTTAGTTATCCACCGAGTGAAACCTGCATTTTAATAACCTGTGTATATAGTTCTGGTTAAAAATTATTTTGAAAAAGTTTGATATGGTTAGCCATGGGTTAGCCAGACATAAAAAAGCCACTTGAACAGTTATTAAAACTATTGCTAAGTGGCTAATTTATATTACTTTAATTGGTCGGAGTAGCAAGATTCGAACTTGCGACCTCACGTCCCCCAGACGCACGCGCTACCAAGCTGCGCTATACCCCGAATATAAGCTTAATGGGAATTAAAGCTTATGTGCGTTATATTAATGCATTATGCATCTAATGCAATGAAAAAACACACCATCGCGGTCAAGCGACTAATTATTGTACGTTATTCTCTTGTTTACTGAATTGTTTGATAAAATGTACACCATCTATCATCAATGGAAAGTCTGGTTTTACCGTAATGGGCGCGGCCAGTTGTATAGAATAACTTTGAAAATTACCATTTTGATCGACAAACATAGATTTATCTTTATTAAAAACCGCGATGCCGTTGTCCATGGTATTAGCAATGATACGATCATTTTCTAGGTGCTTAATGTCGTTACCATTACTATAAGTTTTAGTGGCAATGTCACACGTGAGCCACTGTTTAATCAAGGTGGGTTGCACGTCCATATGACTGGTCAGTTCATCAACAGACTTACTTTTGCTGTTTGGCAATACCAATAGCGCAGGTTTAATTGATAAGCTTGTTTCGGTTGAACTGTTACCAATTGAACTGATCCAAAGAATATCTTTTTGTTGCTTCTTATTTTGAGCTGAAATTAAGGCATCTAAAAACAATTCAAATTGATAACTATTGTTACCTTTAAAATAAAATACATGTAAACCAGGTGTGTAACTATTAAGTTTATCGGCAAATATTAAACTGGAAATATCATCTAATTTACTTGTTACTGGAAATAGTTGCTCGGTAATACTGGCTAAACCATTAGCGTTTACAATCGAGTTTTCACTGTTATCTTCACCGACAACCGTAAATGATTTAGTCAGTTTTTTCTTGGCTATTATTTGCAGTAACAAGGGCTGAGCTTGTTGTGCCATAACACCATCTTTGTAAATGCTCGGTAAGCTGAAAAACAAGTTAAACCACGCATCTTTTGGTAACGCGTTATCAATGTGGTTATCAAGTGAGAGCTTGCCACGCTTGATTCTTTGCTTAATTTTATCTAATTGCTGTATTTGTAAGGTTTGGTCAGTGATTATCATAAAAACAGACTGTTCTATGCTGCTTTCACTTGAACATTGCCCTTGATAAAGTGGATATTGAGGTACCGCGTCAGTAAAAGCAAGTGGGCTGGTGCGGCGAGCAATATAGTCAACTTCATCGAACATACCATATTTGGTTAATAAGGTTTTTGCCGTTGAAGGATACGACAGCGGTAAAACAGTATCTTGGCGTAATACGTCATATTCAAGGTTTGCGTCTGCCCATATGTGTACGATATGACTTAAAAAGAAAAATGCGACTAACGGTATGACAATAAAACGAGCAAAGATGGTTTTTTGTAATTCTTTAAGGTGTTTCCAGGCGTAATTTGAAGTGATAAGTTCAAAAGATAAGATCACCATAGTCAACACTAAACTGACAAACCAAAAGGCTCGACTATTTTGCTGAATTTCATTGCTAATAAGTTCGAGTATTTGTGCACTCGATGAAATATTTAAATGATAACCTAATTGTGTGTATATATAGGCGTCGAGTAATAATAGCAGTAACTCAACGGTAAAAATGATAGAAGCGACAACCCGAATAAACCGTGTGCGCGGAAATAATATGATGATCGGGAACAAAATGAGTACAAAACTCATAAAAGTTAAGAACGCCATATGGCTTAACCAAGTGGTCACCAAATAGGTTTTACCTAACAAGGTGTTAGGCATTGATTCACTTAATATATAAATTGACGATAATAATATCGCCGCAATAATATTAAAAAAAGTGAACCAGTGGCTCCAGCTAACTAATTGTAATAGGCGCTTACTATAGGGTTTTGATTCAAATGAAACCATTGCGTCGTCTAATTCTCTTATTATTGTTAATAATTGTCGCTTTAAAGTTATACGATTTATTTAGATTTTTGTATAGATTGTTTTAATGCACTGGTAAAATTGTTTACTATGACTTCTCGTTGCTTTTCTGGCACATTATTTATAATAATTTCTGTCAGGGTATTTCCTAGGCACATCAGCGCTAGATCGGGGGTTGCAGACTCTTTTACGAGTACGTCATGCAATTCTTTAATAATTTTTTCTACACGTTCGTTGGAATACTTGGATACAATAGGCATCTTAAACACTTAATGGTAATTTAATAAACAGACTTAAGTTTATCAAATGCCCGAACAATATAATACTGACCTTTATCTATGAGCTTAATAATTTCGAACATTGCACTGCATTTTTTAACAAAAAAAGAAGAAACCGGTGAAGTTTTACTCAGGTTAGGTCCTGAAAATGTTGCAGCTAGCAGCAAAATAGAAAGCTTTGTCGATGCCCTACATAAAATTTACAACAGTAAAGGTAGTAAGGCATACGGTCATTTCTCTTCAATGCCAGCTGAGGGTGAAAGTGCTCGGTTTGTTGACATTATGGAAAGTTATTTAGGTGATGTTCAAAGTTTTCACCAATTTAGCAGTCAAGCAGCAAATTTACTGAAAAATGAATTAGAAAAATACGACCTTGCTGAAACTGGCTATCTGATTGTTTGTCATTATGAATATATGGGCGGTCGCTATTTATTGGCGGCGATAATTCCGATTTCAGAACATTATTCTGTCGACGGCGAATTGAATATTTCTGCTGATCAGCATTTAGATACCAATAAACTGCAACTAGCCGCCCGTATTGACTTGTTCGACTACCAAGACAATGCCGAAGGTAATCGTTATATTTCGTTTATTAAAGGTCGAGCGGGTAGAAAGGTATCTGACTTTTTCTTAGACTTTTTAAGTTGTGAAGAAGGCTTAAACTCAAAAGAGCAAACGCAAACGTTAGTTCAAGCCGTAGAAGACTTTGTGGCCGTTAATCAGTTTGATGCCAATGAAAAGCAGCAAACGCGCAAAGAGCTATTAAGCTATTGCAAAGAACAAAAAGAATCCGCACAAGATGTTTCGTTACAAGAGCTTGGTAATGTCATAAAAACTGAAGAAAGCGGGCAAGACTTTTACAAATTTTGCCAAGATCAATCATATCCTATTGAAGAATCCTTCCCTCATGATCAAGCGGTTGTGAACAAGGTAACTAAGTATTCGGGTTACGGTAACGGTATTAGCTTAAGCTTTGAGCGTAGTCATTTTGGTCAAGATGTGGTTTATAATCAGGCCAACGAAAGCATTACCATATTTAAAGTGCCACCAAACTTAAAGGCGCAATTGCTGGCCTTGTTAGAAAATAACGCCAAGCAAAGTCAGCCACCATCAATGGCAATTGAGTCACATGATGACTCAGAAAACGAATTTTAACGCTAAAGCAATATCAGCGAAGTTAAAAATACATTAAATGTTGCCAGAAAACGGCAATAGCAAACGCATAGCATTAATTAGGAAAGAAAATGACAACAATTACAATCACGCGTCCCGACGATTGGCATGTACATTTGCGCGATGGCGCAGCTTTAAATAACACGGTAGCGGACATTAGTCGCTATTTTGGTCGCGCGATTGTTATGCCAAATCTTGTGCCACCGGTAACTAACGCAGAGTTAGCAAAGCAATATCATCAGCGCATTATGGCGGAAAAACCAAGCGCTCAGTTTCAACCGTTAATGGTCTTGTATTTAACCGATCAAACCACTGCAGAGGATATTACAGCCGCGAAAGCATCAGGTATTGTGTATGCGGCTAAGCTTTACCCCGCAGGTGCAACAACGAACTCATCTTCGGGTGTGACGAATGTTGATAATATCGCTTCGGTATTAGCGGCAATGGAAGAAGTCAATATGCCGCTATTGGTGCACGGTGAAGTGACTGATCACGATATCGACATTTTCGATCGTGAAGCGGTGTTTATCGACACCATTTTGCGTCCATTAGTTGCTAAATATCCAACATTAAAAATCGTGTTAGAACACATCACCACTAAAAACGCGGTTGATTTTGTTAAAGCGGCCAGTGATAACGTAGCTGCCACTATTACCGTTCACCACTTATTATTTAACCGAAATCATATGTTAGTTGGCGGTATTCGTCCTCATTTTTACTGCTTACCCATACTTAAGCGTAATATTCATCAGCATGCGTTAATTGAAGCGGCTACCAGTGGTAGTGCGAAATTTTTCTTAGGTACAGATTCAGCGCCGCATCCACAAAGTGCTAAAGAGTCAGCTTGTGGTTGTGCTGGTGCTTATACCGCACACGCGGCTATTGAATTATATGCAGAAGCATTTGAACAAGCCGGTGCGCTTGATAAACTTGAAGCATTTGCCAGCTTAAACGGTCCAAGGTTTTATAACTTACCAATTAACAATGATAAAATTACCTTAGAAAAAGCAGCATGGCCAGTCCCTGCAACGATGGCGTTTGGTGATGATATTGTTGTGCCTATTCGTGCAAGTGAAACGATTGCTTGGCAAGTGAAAGTTTAGGAGATTACACATGCAGTTATTTGTAAATGATTTGACCGTAATCGACTTTTCTTATTGTTGTCCGCAGCGCGGTATTGTTGGTGAAAGCTGGATAGTTGATGTTTTACTTGACGGTAGCTTAAATGAAATGAGTATGGTGCTTGATTTTGCCGTGGTTAAAAAGCAAATTAAAGCCATCATTGATGACGCGGTTGATCATAAATTGTTGCTACCAATGCTTGATAGCGCAATAAGCGTTGCAGACTCTACTTATCGAGCAGGTCATGACTTTGTTGATTTTACCTCAAAGCAAGGTAACTACTACTTACAATCGCCAAGTTGCGCCTTTGCGAAAATAGCGTGTGAGCAAATTGATATTACCTCAGTAACCACATACTTAACCACTATTATTCTTGCGCAATTGCCGAAGAATGTTCAAGGCTTAACGCTAAACTTACGGGCAGAAAACATTGACGGGGCATACTATCATTACACCCACGGTTTAAAACTGCATGATGGAAACTGCCAGCGTATTGCCCATGGTCACCGTTCAAAAATTCATATCTATAAAGATGGCAAGCGCTCTGAAGCATTGGAAGAGGTTTGGAGTCTACGTTGGCAAGATATTTATTTGGCCAGTGAAGCGGATCGCATCGCGTTATCTGATATTGAACTATCAGCCACTGCGCTGGCTAATTTAGTACCCGATCAGCAATTATTTTCATACTTTGCGCCACAAGGTAGATTTGATATTGCCGTACCAGGTAAAATTTTAGATGTGGTTGATTGTGATTCCACCGTTGAATTACTTGCTGATTTTATTTTGCGTCAACTTAAGCAGCAATCGCCCAATCATGAATTTAAAGTTGTTGCTTTTGAAGGTGTGGCAAAAGGAGCTATTGCTAATGGCTAAAACGTTTTCATCGCTAATAAGTGCCACGTTTATCTGTGTATTGATGTTATCGACTACATCAGCGCATGCACAATTAACCAAGCAATTTTTTCAAGGCGCATTAATTGTTGGCAAAACCGCACCTGAAAATAAAGTCATGCTTAATGGTAAGGCTATTAAAGTGTCTGCAAACGGTGATTACGCGCTAGGCTTTAGTCGCGATGAAAAAAACAATAGTGAATTAGTGATCATTAGTCCGAACGGCCAACGAGAAAAAACCACCTTAACGCCGCTAAAACGTGAATACAATATTCAAAAAGTGGAAGGTATCGCTAAAAAAATAATGAACCCCAATAAAAAAGCTAATATTCGTGCGGGAGAAGATAATAAAAAAATCTCCGCAGCGCGAACAGTTGATAGTGATTTAACGGCTTTTGCACAGGGATTTGTTGCACCTATTGACGGTATAATTACCGGTATTTATGGCAGCCAACGTTATTATAATGGCGTGCCTAAACGACCTCATTATGGTTTAGATTATGCAGGTAAAAAGGGCGATCCGGTAAAATCGCCTGCTGATGGCATCATACTTATGTACGTGCCTGATATGTTTTATTCTGGCGGCACCATGATCATAGACCATGGTCACGGGGTAAGCTCAACATTTTTGCATTTGAGCGATTCATATGTCAAAGTTGGCGATAAAGTAAACAAAGGGCAACTTGTTGCAGCTGTCGGATCAAGCGGAAGAGCTACAGGCCCTCATCTAGATTGGCGCATAAATTGGTTTAATATGAAACTCGATCCTGCGTTAGTATTAAAACTTAAGCCTTTAAAATAGCAATTCCATTAACAAAGGCGATATTAGGGGCTGTATGAAAAAATTTATTATCGTCTTTTGTCTCTTCATTAGTTTCGCCAGTCATACTAAAGATCTACAAGTAGGCTGGGAACTTTGGTATCCCTATCAATATCGTAATAGTCAGCAAGAATTACTTGGCTTGGACATTGAAATATTTAACGCTGTTTTTGCTAAAGCGGGTTATACAACAGGGTTAACAGAACTCCCATGGAAGCGGCATTTACACTACATTAAAACCGGCGAAATGGACGTTGCGATGGGCGCATCATTAAGCGAAGATAGATTGCGTTACGCTATATTTAGTCAACCTTATCGTAAAGAAATTGTTAAGTTGTATGTTAGAAAAGGCCAAGCAGATACTATTACGATTAAAAACCTCTCAGAGTTGACAACGAGTAAATTCATGTTGGGTATTGAAAGCGGATATTATTATGGTGAGCAATACCATGAGCTAATGAAAACTAGCCAATTTCAAGAACATATAGTTGAAGTCGTTGATATTGAAGAAAATGTTACATTACTATTGGCTGGGCACATTGATGGTTTTCTTGTTGATCCCGCAACCATTAAAGCTTTTTCTAGTAAATACCAAATGAATGGAGAATTTGAACAGCATCCTTTAAATATCTATCAAGCAGGAATTCATTTTATGTTCAGTAAAAAGTCGGTAAGCCCGAAAGTGGTAAAAAATATTGATCAAGCCATTACTGACTTAGCAGCATCGGGGGAGCTAGACAGAATTATTAATAAATGGAGCGCATTAAATTGATCTTCGGTTGAAGTTAGACCGCATAATATCGCTTGAGGTTACTATCAAATATCGCCGCAGGTTCTAGCTACGTTGACTTGTGGTTGTTTAGAGACTGTAGAGTTTTCAAAATACCCCCGTTAATGTCGAGCATAGTGCTAAATTTCATCGATAAATAGATGAAATTGAAATACGCTTTCATGGCAAATAACAATACCACCTCTTCAGCAAAAGCCGATATTTTTCAAAGGACTCAATAATTTAATTTATAAATTATGTTGATAAAAAAACACCTAAGAAAGGCTATGTGGCAATTTTTCATCATAGCAATTTTATATCAAATACTATGGCAGTGCGCCTTTTGGTGGTTATTTCACCATGATGTTCTACTTGCCAATGCTCAAGTCATTATTTTGTTTAAATTGACGGCAGAGTTAGCTTTGTATTTGTTTTTTACTTTATATTTTATTATCTTAACGCGTAGTGATCAAAAGCGTATAAAATTACTGATATATTGCCCTATGGTAATGTTATGCGCTATTACACTGCATGCGTGTATGAAATATTTATAATAACTGACGACAAATAAGGGAATAGCATGAATACAACGGTTTTTTGTCGTTACTGTGGCGATCATATCAATGATAGCGCTAAAAACTGCCAACATTGTGGTGCAGAGCAACACTTACCCAGTGCTTTTGGCGGTGTTGCCAGTAAAAATGCTCAAGGCATATTTGCCTTCATATATTGTTTATTACTGGGGGTATTTGGCGTTCATCGTTTTGTTTATGGCAAAAAACGTAGTGGATTTGTTATGCTCTTTACCTTAGGTGGTCTTGGTATTTGGTGGTTAGCTGATTTAATTACTATACTAGCTGGCCGATTCGAAGATGCCGACGGCAATATTTTGAGCCCAATATTTTAAATTACATAAACAAGCAGCAAAGACTGCAAAGGAAATTATGAAAAAATTATCATTAGTACTATTAACCGTATTTTTAACCACCGCTTGTGCACCAGAGGTTGGTAGTGAAGATTGGTGTAATCAGTTAAAAGAAAAACCAAAAGGTGATTGGACAACAACAGAAGCGAAAGATTACACCAAACACTGTATCTTTTAATTCTTATCTACTTGAGTTTAATAACTTAAATAAAAATTTAATACCAACCGATAGCATGTTAACCCTGTTATCGGTTTTTTATTATTTTAAACCACTAAATTCAGCGGCTTTAGCTGTTGTGCATTTCGAGACTTTTTCCATGTATCCATTAAATTATATTGAACCGGTATTTCGTCCGCCCAGTGAATGGAAAAGCCTAATATTACAAGTCACTAACGGTTGTTCTTGGAATAAATGCACTTTCTGCGATATGTATACCAATGACAATAAAAAATTTAAACCGAAGAAACCTGAGTTGATAGAACAAGAGCTGCTCACTATAGTGGCTTCGAAACTGCCGGTTGGTAGGGTGTTTTTAGCTGATGGCGATGCCATGATGCTGCCATTTAATCGTTTGAAAGAAATTCTATTACTGATCAAAAAGCATTTACCACAAGTGACTCGCGTATCGAGTTATTGTTTACCGCGAAACTTAGGCAACAAAACGGTTGAGCAATTAGCCGAGCTTAAAACCTTAGGCTTAACATTAATGTATATCGGTTGTGAAAGTGGTGACGACGAAGTGTTAGCCTTGATTGAAAAAGGTGAAAGTTATCAAAGCTCTTTAACCGCACTCAATAAAATAAAACAAGCGGGTATAAAATCATCAGTAATGATTTTAAATGGTCTCGGTGGACCTGAGCTTTCACAGCAACATGCGATAAATTCCGCCAAGTTAATGAATGCTGCACAACCTGACTTTCTGTCAACGTTGGTGGTGTCATTTCCATTAGGCGAAGCGCGCTTTGCCAAGAATTTCAATGGCCGTTTTCGGCAGTTAAATCAGCAAGAATTATTTCAAGAAATGGCGACGTTGTTAATCACATTAAACTTGGATAAAACCATTTTTCGCTCTGATCACGCGTCAAATTATCTCGTGCTAAAAGGTGTTTTAGGTAAAGATAAGCAAGTGTTACTCGACAAAGTGAATATGGCTATCACTCAACCACAAACAATTGCGCTTAGGCAAGAGTGGCAAAGGGGTCTGTGAATTTTAATATGATAATAAGTGACGTTAATAATGATCACGCGTTACTTTTTTCTTCAATTATTTTTAACATTTTAGACTCAGACAGCAGTAAAAATATGACCGCAGATAATATTGATGAAGCGAATATCATGCACATCACGATGATTTGATATCTAGCCGCAATTAAGGGTGAAACACCTGATAATATTTGCCCGGTCATCATGCCAGGAATTGACACAAGACCAACTGCAAATAAAGAATTAATCACCGGGATAGTCGCCGCATTAAGCGCATGTTTTCGTGCGAGTGCATAGGGTGTCTTATTGTCAATTTCAGAAAATATTCGCTCAGCACTTAAACTAATACTATTCATTGCTGTGGCGAATATCATGCCCGCCAAAGGAATAATCACTTGTGGTTGATACCAAGGTGTTATCGATAATGCGCCTTGGCTGATGACAAATAGCGTAAAGCCACCACCACATAATATGGCAATAAAACCGTGTTTAAATAGCACTAAACGATATTCATTTAATGTACGAAGCGCGATCCAGCAAGAAATACTGACCATAGCCAATAAAATAACGGCAATTAGCCCCGCATTATCAGAATAAAAAATATAGCTCAGCACATAGCCAATGAGTAATAACTGCACCAGCATGCGTGAAAGGGCATAACTGGCTTGTTTTACATTTAATGACCATAAATATAAAAAAACCATTGCGATAAGCACAGGGATAAAAGCAATAGAAAGGTCAGCTAAGCTGATTATTTGCAGCGTTTCATTCATCGGCATTGATAGATATGATATAAAAGAAAGCTATTATTTATTATTTTTGTCACCGGGTACAGAGCCTAAAGCAACATCGTCTTTAAATAGCGTAACTATTTGCTCTACGCAAAAATATTTACCTAATAAACTAATTATATTCACTTTGCAGGTAAGCATAGTGTATAAACAGTCTGTTAAAAAAACCTAGCTAATACAAGGATCACTTAGTGAATAAAATGGTTAAAAATTCAATGTCGTTATTACTGATGATCATAGGTTTATTTGCCTCATTTTCATCATTAGCGCACGGTGTAGACGAGACAACAAAGCAATTTTTAGAGGCCAACCAAGGCGCAGCTATATTTCCGTTTATTTATATTGGCGCTAAACACATGGTAACCGGCTACGATCACTTGTTGTTTCTTGTCGGTGTGGTGTTTTTTTTGTTTCGTAGCAAAGATGTCATCCTCTACGTTAGCTTATTCACCTTAGGCCACAGTGTAACCTTACTCTACGGCGTATTTAGCCAAATCAACATCAACCCTTATATTATCGACGCCATTATTGGCTTGTCAGTAGTATATAAAGGTTTTGATAATTTAGGTGGCTTCAAGCGACTATTTAATTACCAGCCCAATACTAAAATTGCGGTAATGATTTTTGGTTTGTTTCATGGCTTTGGCTTAGCCACTAAAATACAAGAGTTTCAATTACCCAGTGACGGATTAGTCAGCAATATTATTGCATTCAACGTTGGTGTTGAAATAGGCCAGTTCTTAACGTTGGCTATGGTGTTAATTATTTTAAGTTTTTGGCGCAGGCATCTTAGCTACTTGCACTTTGCGACGATTACCAATACCGCGTTAATGAGCGCAGGTTTTATGCTGATGGGGTTACAACTGACCGGCTATTTTATAACTTAATCGTATGACAGTTAAATCAATGTCAGTAACGCTAACCGCAATAAATGCTTGAACCCTACATACAAAGAAAAAGCTGGATAAAAAATGAATGAATTTAAAATACCTGTTCACACCACACGCACATTAACTAAAGCGGGCATGATGGCGATTATAGTGGCCATTGTATTGCTTATTACCTGCATTTTGCCTGCAGAATACAATATTGATCCAACAGGTGTGGGTAAAGCATTAGGCTTAACCGCTATCGCACAAGCGTCAAAAACGTCACCTAGCTTGGTGGTTGAGCGCGGTCAACAAATCGACATATTACGTAGTGACAGCATTGATATTATTATCCCTGCCGGCAAAGGCTTGGAGTATAAATTCTATATGAATAAATATGCTCACCTAACATATGAATGGGTAACTGATGGCGACGAGCTTTATTTTGACTTTCACGGTGAGCCAGAAGGTGACACCACAGGCTATTTTGAAAGTTTTGCCATTACTACATCAAACAATATGAAAGGCTCATTAACAACGCCTTTTAAAGGTGTTCACGGTTGGTATTGGAAAAACAAAAGCCAGCAACCGATTACCGTATCGTTAACAACGAAAGGCTTTTATACCATTAAGGGGTAATTGCCCGAGTGTTAGCAAAAATAAAGCCGTTAACAACATTATTGTTCGCGGCTTTTCTTTAATTTTAACCTTGAGCACTTAATTTTTTGTATCTTGTTGTGGTGCTGACGCTTGGTTAAATACATCACGACAATCATTAGCTTCTTGGCAATCAATGCGTTCGTTTAAACTCGGATCATGTACGGGTATTTCTTCAGCGTAAACACCTTTAGTACGCCATTTTCCGCTATTCCAGCGCTTGAATGCAATAATGCCGCGTATACATTCATCTAAACTTGTTGCTAACCAAATACCCACTAAACCATAGGCATAATGAAGGCCTAATAGCCAAGCTAAGGGTAGTGCGATAAACCACATAAGTACAAAGCCAACAATCGACACATAACGCGCATCACCTGAAGCACGTAACGATGAACCAACGATCAAATTAAAACTTCGGCCAAATTCGCCCATGATTGCCACCAGTAATATCAGTTTACCCAGTGACCAAATATCGACATTATCGGTAAATATCGCAAACAACTGATCCGAAAAAGCCAATAAAGTAAAAACAAAAAACATAGCACCGGCAATACCAAGCTTTAGGCCAAGTATCAGTTGCTTGTGCGCATCATCAAACCGTTTAGCACCAATATAATGAGCGACTTTAATTTGTACGCCAGAGCTGACCGCAAAACCGTAAAGAATAGCGGTAAAAAGCAAATTGAAGCTGTAAATACGGGTAGCTAACGCAAGTTCACCCATAGTAACGATCATCACGGTCATCAGTATTTGAGTTAATTGCCATGACATCGGCTCTAACACTGACGGCATCGATATTTTTAAAATAGGCGCGCTGTCTTTTTTAAACAATAACCAACGGCTAGGCAAAGCAATTTTGATCTTTAAATGCTTGATAATAATCACCAAGGTAAAACATAAGCTAACCGCCCAAGCAATCACTGACGCATAAGCAACACCTTGCACACCTAAGGCAGGAAAACCAAACTTGCCATCAATTAATAGATAATTAAAAAGAATATTAACTATGGTCATCACGAACGTTGACCACATGTTCCAATGGGTTTTACCTTGAGAGGTTAATACCGCCGCAGCGGCAAATCTTATGGCTAATATCCATGTGCCCATGCCGATCGTTTTTAAATAGATACTTGCCATACTAGCCATATCATTATTTAACCCCATCCATTGTGCGAAAGTAGGGGCAAACGAAAACATCATAATGGTTAAAAACATACCGCCAGATAATAGAATTATAAACAAAGCGCCATAGGTTGTTGCGAGCTTTTTGTGATCGCCAGCACCAATGCGTTGTGAAGCAACACTGCTACCACCTTGGTGCAATGTACTATACAGCGCAAAAGCGATGCCTAATATCGGCATAACAGCACCGACAGAAGCAGCAGCCGAATCTGAAATACGACTTAAAAACCAAGCATCAGTAACGTTGATCATAAAAATAAAGAACAAATCGATAAAAATAGGCCACGTTAAACTTAACAGGCTACGATCAGCCACAGATTGGTTGGTTTTAGGCACAATACCTCCTGGAAAATATGCAGTTGCACAGTATAACAGTTCAATAACGAATTACTGATAGTTACGATTGTTACAAATCGTACAGGTAAACCGTGGCTATAAACACAGCGAAAGGGCAGATATAAATAGATATTTGATGGTTTATTCAGCACTTAATCAAAAAAAATAGATAAAATGCCAAATAAGCGCAATTAGCACTTTACAAAACCACGCACAGTATTTAATATTCGCCTCGTTCTGAAGCAGCAATGCTTTTTAACTTCAGGTGAGATGG
>OJDR01000099.1_pt1 | contig 36370 bp, 36 predicted proteins | sample 1593081 | NCBI WGS metagenome assembly OJDR01 (sample SAMN05416873, study PRJEB24817) | seawater metagenome | isolation source: Sea water | place: Canada:Atlantic | collected 2013-11
TTTTGGATCTATGCCAAAACCTTCTTCGCCCATTAGGGCTTCACCACTGAGTTTTAAAAGGATTCGACGATACATTGGTTTGGGATTGATGCTCATGTAATAAACATTCCTTAAGAATTTTTAAATTAAAATAAGTCTAGGCCTGATCGACCGCGGATATTTTAATACGTTTAGCGACGGTTCGAAAGTCAAATATGAAAAAAGTATAGAGTAGAAGCGATATATCACTTTTTTCTCGAAAAATAGTGCAATATTCAAGCTAAAAATAGAAGTAATGAAAATACCACGCACTCAAAAATTTAAAGCTGTCTCAAATTTACGTCATAAAAAAAGCGCCATTAGGCGCTTTTTTACAAAAGATGCTTTAGCTTATGCTAATTTACCGAGGTAAATTAAGCCTTAGCTGCCGCAATTTGTGCTTCTACTTCAGCAGCAAAATCTTCTTCTTTCTTCTCAATACCTTCACCAACTTCTAAACGAACAAATGAAGAAATTGTTAAGCCTTTCTCTTTTAAAATAGCACCAACAGTTTTCTTAGGTTCCATGATAAAAGCTTGACCTGTTAAAGAAATTTCACCAGTAAATTTCTTCATACGGCCAATGATGATTTTTTCAAGTAAATCAACTGGCTTTTTCTTGTTTTCTTCAAGCGCATCGTTTTCAGCTTTTAAGATATCTAACTGAATACGTTGTTCATTTTCAACTACGCTAGCTGGCACATCTTCAGGGTTAATGTATTCTGGCTTGCTTGCAGCTACGTGCATAGCGATGTGCTTAAGTGCTTCTGCATCACCTTCACCAGCAACAACAACACCGATAGTTGCACCGTGCTTGTATGAAGCTAAAGTAGTACCTTCAACATAAGCTACACGACGAACATTGATGTTTTCACCAATTTTAGTCACTAAAGTAACACGCTCTTCTTCAAATTTTGCTTGTAACTCTTCAATAGAAAGTTTTTCAGCAGCAGCAACATCAGCCACTTTATTAGCAAATACTAAGAAGTTGTCATCTTTTGCGACAAAATCAGTTTGACAGTTAACTTCAACCAATGTGCCATCTTTAATGATGATTTGACCTTCAGCAGCAATGTTACCTGCTTTTTTAGCCGCTTTTGCTTGACCTGACTTACGCATGTTCTCAATCGCAAGTTCCATATCGCCATCAGCTTCTTGTAAAGCTTTTTTACAATCCATCATGCCCGCAGCTGTGCGTTCACGTAATTCTTTTACTTGTGCAGCAGTAATTGCCATGAAATTTTCCTCAATATAAAAAGTGTTAACTCATTACCACAACAAGCTTAGTTGTTGTGGTAATGCAGCATAAAACGTTACTTAAAACTGAATTTATTCAGTTTCAACAAAACCGTCTTTTTCAGCTTGTACTGCGATATTTTGCTCACGACCTGAAAGAACAGCATTAGCTGCTGAATCTAAGTATAAAGTCACAGCGCGAATCGCATCATCGTTACCTGGAACTATGTAGTCAACGCCATCTGGATTTGAGTTTGTATCAACAACAGAAATTACTGGAATGCCTAAGTTGTTAGCTTCTTTGATAGAAATGTGCTCGTGATCAGCATCAATGATGAATAAAACATCAGGTAAACCACCCATGTTTTTAATACCACCAAGGCTTTTCTCAAGTTTTTCCATTTCACGTGTACGCATTAACGCTTCTTTTTTAGTAAGCGCTTCAAAAGTACCGTCTGAGCTTTGAGCTTCAAGATCTTTTAAACGTTTGATTGATTGACGAACTGTTTTCCAGTTAGTCAACATACCACCTAACCAACGGTGATTTACGTAGAATTGATCACATTTAATCGCTGCATCTTTAATTGCATCGCTTGCTGCGCGTTTAGTACCAACAAATAAAACTTTACCTTTCTTCGAAGAAACATTGCTTAATACAGCAAGAGCTTCGTTGAACATAGGAACAGTTTGTTCAAGGTTGATGATATGAACTTTATCACGTGCACCAAAAATGTATGATTTCATTTTTGGGTTCCAGTAACGGGTTTTGTGACCGAAATGAACACCTGCTTTAAGCATATCGCGCATAGAAACGTTTGGCATGTTTTTTCCTTTATGGGGTTAAGCGTTCATACATCCAATATACACGACCCTTATTGCGTTTTACATAACGTAAATTCGCTGAGCACCCCGGTATACCTTTGCTAGATGTATGTGAGTTTAGTTTTAATGTATTGAAGTTTTTCAATACCGTTTAAAGCTAAATATATTCGAAAAAATCTTTAGAGATTCGAACAAACAATTTAGCGGCGCACTTTATACCATAATTACCAGCAACTGACCAGTTTTTAGCTAAAAACCAAGCTAAATAATATTTTATTTTCTTAAGGGCTAGGATATTTAATTTTAGCGCGTTAAAATTGGGTCACTTTTTTCATCAAGCTAATTGAATCATGTCATTGAACACACCAAACGCAGAACTTTTTTACATCTATGATAGCCATTGTCCATGGAGCTATGCCTCGACTGTCCTTGTTGAAAAGGTCTTAAGTGCCTTCCCTTCTATTACTTTTAGGGCCATGCACGTTGGTTATTATGATGGCGATAATAAAGTATCACCAACCACTATTACTGCTGTGCGAGAATTTAGTCAGGTAACCTTTGGTGCCAACTATATTGACACACTTAATTATCCAAAAGACTCGACATTAGCTGCTAATTTAATGGCATGGGTACAAAACAAGTCTGCAAAATCTGCCTTTGAGTTACTGAAAAAATTACAGCATGCTCATTTTGTCTTAGGTAACGAATTAATCGATAGTGACAGTGTCGGTGAGATTATTGACGAACTAAAACTTTCACCACCGGCAAAATGTCTACAATCGAACAAACTCACCAAAGATGCTGAATTTGCCATTCATGATATTATTGAAGTTCAAGAAATTATTGGTACTCAAGCCATTCCAGCCATCTTGTTGGCTTACAATGAAAATTTAGTATTATTAAATCATAATCTTTATTTAGAAAATCCTGACGCAATTATTGATGCTGTAACGTTAGAGTTAGAAAACCTATCTTAATAGTAATACCCCGCATTAGCATTAATAGTAACTAGTTACTAGATAAATTACAGGCATTACCATTAGGTAATGCCTGTATGAACCTTATATACTGCCTTTATATATTTACCTCTTCTGCCAATCAGGCAATTAATTAATTTATCTTATGCTTTACGATTGGGAAAAACCTAAAAAGCATGTAAAATCACGAACAATAATTATTTACACCTTACTAGCACTCAATGTTGTTTCGCGAAAATTCAACAATACAATTTATGCTAATGAGGTTCAAAATACAGTCACATTGAGGTTTTATGACAATTACGATTAAAGATCAGCAAGAAATTGAGAAAATGAGAGTTGCAGGAAAGCTTGCTGCAGATGTATTGGAAATGATTGAGCCTCACGTAAAAGCAGGTGTAACAACTAATGAGTTGAATACATTATGCGCTGAATATACGGAAAAAGTGCAAGGGGCTATCTCAGCACCATTAAATTATCACGGCTTCCCAAAGTCTATTTGTACGTCAGTTAACCACGTTGTTTGTCACGGTATTCCAAATGATGTGCCATTAGTTGATGGTGATATCATTAATATTGATATTACAGTGATTAAAGATGGTTACCACGGCGACACCAGCAAAATGTTTTTCATTGGTGAAACCTCTGCAGAAGACAATCGTCTATGTCGCATAACGCAAGAAGCCTTGTATATTGGCCTTAAAAAAGTAAAACCAGGTAATACTTTTGGTGAAATAGGCACGGCGATTCAAAAATTCATCAAAAAATCTGGTCGTTATTCTATTGTAAAAGAATATTGTGGTCATGGTATCGGTAAAGAGTTTCACGAAGAGCCACAAATTGTCCATTATAAAAACAATGACAAAGATAAAATGGCAGTCGGTATGTGCTTTACCGTTGAACCGATGATTAATTTAGGCCGAGCCAACACCTTACTCGACAAGGAAGATAACTGGACGGTATATACCTTGGACGGTAAGAAATCAGCACAATGGGAACACACCGTCGTCGTAACCAAAACAGGTTGTGAAATATTAACCTTACGCAAAGATGACACAATACCTAGAATGCTACATAACTAGGTCATCGATTATGTGACACGCTAAAGGATTATTTAAAATTAGCCGTCAATTGTATTATTGAGAAAAATGTGAGAGCTTACTGTTGAATATTACCCCACCCATTCCAGAAAATTACTGTGAAGCTCTCGCCGTTAGCGCCCCTTCGTTAACGAGCGCGCAAATATGCGCTCTCAGTAGAGAATTTTTGCAGTGGCAACAAGCACAGTTCCCCATCAGCGAAGTTACATCACTTGTTGCGGCACGCGCCTATTACGTCGATCTTATTTTAACTAAACTGTGGTGCCAACATCATTTAGATGAGTATCAAATCAGCTTAGTGGCGGTTGGCGGCTACGGTCGTAAAGAACTTCACCCCTATTCAGACGTTGATATCTTATTGATCACTCAAGATGTGATCGAAGATCATTTAGCAGAAAAAATCTCATCATTTATTACTCAACTGTGGGACGTAAAACTAGATATTGGTCACAGTGTTCGCAGCATTAGAGAGTGTTTGAATCAAGCTATCGATGATGTCACTATCGCAACAAATTTAATGGAAATGCGACAAATCTGCGGTAACGAAGCATTAGTGACTCAATTGCAGCCTTTGTTAGTTGAAGACATATTTTGGACTTCTGAAAAGTTTTTTCTCGCCAAACGCAATGAACAATATCAACGTCACCAACAATATCATGGCGCTTCTTATACACTTGAGCCTAACCTAAAAGCTAACCCCGGAGGCTTAAGAGATATTCAAACAATCGGTTGGGTTGCCAAACGTCACTTCATGGCTGATACACTCGAACAACTTATTGATCATCACTACTTAACCAGCAATGAGTTTTTCGAACTCATCGAATGTCAAGATTACTTATGGCGTATGCGCTGTGCCTTACACTTTATCGCGGGTCGTAATGAAAATCGATTACTGTTTGATTATCAAGCAGACGTTGCTGAATTAATGGGTTTTGGTGACGGCGGAAAACTAGCAATTGAACGGATGATGAAGCGATTTTTCCGTATAATATCTCGCGTTTCAGAACTCAACAGAATGCTACTACAGCATTTTGAATATGCCATTCTAAACGAAAAAAAGCACAGTAAAGAAATTATCCTCAATGATGACTTTGTCATTATTGATGGTCAAATCAAGGTCTGTAATAGGCGTGTTTTTACCCGTTCCACCATGATCATGGAAATGTTTTTACTGATCGCTCAACATAAAGAAATTACCGACTTACACCCTGAAACATTACGCTTGATGCGTAATGCTCGCAGGAGACTTGTCTCTGGTATGATTGACTACGAACGCTGTCGCGAAATTTTTGTCAAATTAATTAGGCACCCTAGAGGCTTAGGCCTAGCATTCACGTTAATGCACCGCCATTCCATTATTGGCGCCTACTTACCACAGTGGCGCCATATTGTTGGCCAAATGCAGTTTGACTTGTTTCACGCCTATTCTGTCGACGAGCATAGTTATCGTTTACTGAAAAATTTGTATCGATTTAGCCAAGTAAAGCATAATGCTGAATATCCATTATGTAGCAAGATAGTGCAACGGGTTCGTAAGCCAGAGCTGTTATATTTTGCCGGCATATTTCACGATATAGCCAAAGGCCGTGGTGGCGACCACGCTAAACTCGGCGCTATTGACGCCTTAGACTTTGCTAAAATTCACAAGTTGGGTAACCATGATGGTCGTATGATATCTTGGTTGGTTGAACAACATTTATTGATGTCTGTTACCGCGCAACGCAGAGATATATCAGATCCTGAAGTCATTAAAACTTTTGCTGAAATTGTGCGTGACGAAGCTCATCTTGACTATTTATATTGCTTAACGGTTGCAGACATGCGTGCCACTAACGAAAGTTTATGGAATAGTTGGAAAGCTAACTTACTCGAAGATCTCTATTACAGCACCAAGCGTGCCTTTAGACGCGGCCTTGAGAAACCAGTCGATTTAAGAGCAAAAATTAGAGAAAATCAACAACAAGCCATTGAAATTTTAAAAGCAGAAACGCTAGATCAAGAGCGCTTGAAGCAATTATGGAAAGAATTTAAAGCCGATTATTTTTTACGCTACTCTCCAGAGCAGATTGCTTGGCACTTTAAACATATATTGTCACACAATAAAGCAAAACCTTTAGTCATTATTAGCCCTAAACCTTATCGAGGCGGGACAGAGGTTTTTGTTTATACCAAAGACAAACCGAATATATTTTTAAACATTGTCTCATTACTGGGTGCGAAAAAGCTTTCCATTCATGATGCTAAAATCACCACCAATAAATCTGGCTATACTGCAAACACATTTGTGGTCTTAGATAATCGTAATAAAGCCATTAACGATAGCGCTAGAGCATTAACCATAGCGCGTTCATTAAGTATTAAATTAGCCTCAAAACAAATTCGTATTAAGCCGAAACCTTTGGCGAAAAGGTTTCGTCAATTTAAAGTGCCAACCCATGTTAGTTTTATTAAAGGCAGCGCGAAAAATCATACACTGTTAGAAATAGTCGCTTTAGATCATCCTGGTCTGTTAGCCAATATTGCGGCCATATTTCAAAAATGTAATATCCAAATACATTCAGCTAAGATCACCACTTTCGGTGAAAAGGCAGAAGACGTTTTTACCGTATCAAATAGTGATAATAAAGCGCTAACCAAAGATCAAGAAGTCACATTAGAAGCAATGCTTTGTGCTGATAGTCACCGATAAATTTTATGCAATGAATAATTAGGAATACCCAAATGTCAGAATTACAAACAATTATTGAACAAGCGTTCGACGAACGTATGAACATTACACCCGCGAGTGTATCTTCTGAAGTAAAACAAGCGGTGTTAGACGCCTTAGCTGCGTTAAATAATGGCTCAGCACGTGTTGCAGAAAAAATTGCAGGTGAATGGGTGGTACATCAATGGTTGAAAAAAGCCGTGCTATTGTCATTTCGAATTTGGGATAATGAAGTGATCGACGGCGCTGAAAGTAAGTTTTTTGACAAAGTACCAATGAAATATAGTAACTACAGTCACGCTGACTTTGCGGCTGATGGCGTCAGAGTTGTGCCTGGTGCATCGGTTCGCACCGGCAGTTATATTGGTAAAAACGTGGTCGTTATGCCAAGTTTTGTAAACATTGGCGCCTACGTTGATGAAGGTTGCATGGTTGATGGTTGGGCAACAGTGGGCTCATGTGCGCAAATAGGTAAGAACGTACATTTGTCTGGTGGTGTCGGCATTGGTGGGGTTTTAGAGCCACTACAAGCGGGACCAACAATCATTGAAGACAATTGCTTTATTGGTGCGCGTTCAGAAATTGTTGAAGGTGTCATTGTTGAGGAAGGTGCGGTGATTTCAATGGGCGTATATATCGGCCAGAGTACCCGTATTTTTGACCGCGAAACCGGTGAAACACATTATGGACGAGTGCCTGCTGGCTCAGTTGTTGTACCAGGAAACTTGCCATCAAAATGTGGTACATACAGCTTATATGCCGCGATAATCGTTAAAAAAGTCGATGCTAAAACCCGTGCTAAAGTCGGTATTAATGCTTTACTTCGTTCGGTATCTGAAGAGTAATTAACCGCGCTTATTATTAACATTAAATTGTGCAGTGTTGATAAATACACTGCACAAAAATATTTAGCCACGACGAGCAAATCAAACAAAGTGCTGTTTTTTTGACACTCTATTTATCATGTATAACTCACCGAAAAATCCACTAAAAAAATTTCAAATATAATAATTTTCATTACCAAAAAAAACATTAAAAACATAATATTTAACATTAAAATCAACAAATTAAAAATCGATTTAAAATAATATTATTAATATTGTAGAGTCAAAATTACAATTGGCATAACCTTTGCGATAGTGATGACATGTACCCCTAATCATCACAAGCATTATGAAAAAGTCATTTACATTATTCGCTATTTTAATTGTTACGCTACTATCGGCTTGTAGCTCGACACAGAAAACTATTGTAAAAAAGAAACCACTCGTTTCAGACCATTATTTAATGCTTAGTCTGTTAAATCGTCCTATGACACAAGATCAGCAAATGATGTTGGCGTTTGCAGCACAACGTGCAAATTATCAAAACCCTTATTTTGTCAATGCTATTGCGATAAAAGGACCAAAAGATGATGATAAAACTACAAGCGTAAAACACAGCTACAGTAACTTAATCGCACAGGACTTTAACTCAGTACAAATTAGTGGTCCGAATTAATCACTACCGCATTAACCGGAACCACACTAACCACCAAGGTAATAATCTATAAAAGCCTTCACCTAATATCCGCAACACTGGGGAAACTAGACGCTAAAACGTTTCCTTGGACCACGAAAATTCATTAAACACCTGTAACCATTGTTCATCAAAATCTGCTTCAATCAAAATAGGCAGCTCGGTAACGGGATGAAAAAACTCTAATTTTTTAGCCATTAGCATCAGTCGTTTAAAGCCAAAATATTCACCAAAAAATGGATTTTGCTTATTGTCACCATAATTTATATCACCAATAATTGGATGACGTAAATGTGCGAGGTGACGACGAATTTGATGACGACGCCCGGTATAAGGCTGACATTTAATTAACGAATATCGAACGCTAGCGTACTTCCCTAAAGGAACGGCAAGTGAAGCACTAGCAATCGACTGATAATAAGTCTGCGCACTTTGTGCTTCTTTATCCCGGCTAACATCCTTATCACCTAAATCATCGAGTTTTTCTTTTAAAGGATGATCAATGATGCCATCATTTAACAAGTGCCCACGCGTTAATGCATAATAAGTTTTTTGAATTTTTCGGTCACTAAATGCTTGGCCCATTAGGCGAGCAACGTCTTTGCTTAAGGCAAATAACAACACACCGGAAGTTGGTCTATCTAAACGATGTAATGGATATACATACTGACCAATTTGATCACGAATTAGCTGCAAGGCAAAGTAAATTTCATCTTTATCCATAAAACTACGATGGACAAATAGCCCAGGTGGCTTATCAATAGCAACAAGGTACTCATCTTGAAATAAAATATTTATTATCGGTTTATCAAGAATTACCGTACCGGCATTTTTTATGGTCATACTTATTAATGATTCTCTGTCGTACTATGGCGTTAGGCTAACAAAAACCTGATGAATTTTTCATCGTCAGCAATGATGCAAAAATATTTTTGTAAAAGTAATCAGTGAGACTACTTATCTCTTACTATAATCAACAGTTGCTAAGTAAAAATACATAGTGGAGTTAAAACATTATTATCTCTATAATGGCGCGCTATAACAACTTATCTCAACCTTTAATAGCGACAGTATTATAATATGAGTACAACTTCAGACACTATTTCTTCAATTTCTGCCTTACTGACGTTATCTGATTCTCAATATTGTATCTACGATATTGGCCGTCGAGTGGAAAAAATATCAAACGAGCAATTTGAAAGTATTGAAGCGGCTCAGCTCCCTTACCCTTATCCATCTCAAAGCCATGCATTGATCGCCATTGCATTTTGGCAAAAACAATCAACCAGCCCATATTTATGGTTTGTAAAATTGCCATTGGATGAGCGGGGCTTATTAAATCAGGGCGCTCGCAACCACTTTATTGCGATTATAATAGAAGCCTTAGGCGAAAATATTTCGGTAAACCCAACCGAACACCAAGAAGCCTTGCTAAAGAAAAATCCTTATCATTTTACACCTGCTCAATATAAGTTGGCTGCGGTAAATAGCCTAGTATCAGCATCGTTAAAACACCCTGCTAGCAAATTTTATCTTCCGGCTCAAAAATACTTATCTGGGGCAAACGGTTGGGATACTTGGCAAGAAGTTGGCGTGCAAGGTTTATCCGACTTTGCCTTTAGGTTAAGTGAAGCTAACAATAATGAGATATTAACCAACGCAATAGTTAACTTACCTGAACAGGTTCTTGTGCCACTATGTTCTGCACTCGAAAACATATCACTGCCTGAAAATGTCGTTAAACAGATAATCGCTCGTTTCCAACAAGCACACACAACTAACAAGCTTGCTATCGTTATCACATTGTTACGTGCGTTAGCATCAAGTACACAGCAGCCATTAAGTCAACGTTTCCTTTCTGACTTAATGGCGAATAACAAGTTAGATGAGGATGTATTAATCATTATCGCTGGCCGCCTATGGCCAATACTCAGTAATGAAGATGTACTTTACACATACGTGGAGCATTTAGTAAAAGATAATGACTACGAGTTATTTTCAGCAATATTCAAAGATTTAGTTGCAATACCGATGATACGCCCCTTACTATTACAAACCATTCGCTCACCCAAACGCAGTCCACAATTGGCCCACGCCATTGGCATGCTGTTTAAACAATAGGCACTGCCATGGAAAACATTTATTACTTACTCTTTATAGGTTTACTCTTTTGGTACTTCGTTTACTTACGAAAAGTGGCAGAGTATGCTCGCTCACATGCTGATAAGTATTGTAAACAGGAAAATTTGCAATTTTTAGCCATAGCACGCCTATCAAGCAGATTTAGATTTTCTAAGCGTTTTGGACCACATTGGTTGAGTAATTTTGACTTTGAATTTAGTGGTGATGGTGAATCTACTTATCACGGAACTATGACATTACGTGGTTATAAGCTAGACAATATCGACACACCTGCGTATCGCGTTAACTAGCTTTTTAAATAACAGAAAAAGAAAAAGCGACATTAAGTCGCTTTTTCTTTTTGATTATTCAACTATCTCCTTCGCTTGCTATTCCTTAGCACATCTTCCATAAATACCATGTTCCTCCATGAACAATATGTGTATCCTACAAACATCCTTATTAACCTTAGATTGAATAATCCAACTCCCTTTTCTTACCACTAAATCCATTTAGTCCCTAAATACAATGCGCTCCTCGCTATGTAGATATTCGGTTTTCCTAACTCGTTGTCTCCTTGACGAAATTAAGTTTAGCGTAAGTGATATTAAAATATAGAGACCTGCAATTTATACTTAATTACCTTAGCGCTAAAGAAAATAGGATAAAAGTATTAACCTTTAAATTCAGACAGTTAAAAAACACACAATAATAAAATGACAGATTCATCGCATTAACCGACAAAAGGTGCAGACATATCTTACATAATTATCATCAAATTACTGTTTTCACATTTTATTTACCATCAGATAAATCAACAAACAAATGCTCAGATAAACAGACATTATTGATAAAATTAGTTACCCTGCCTGCTCCCATGATGTTTTTTTATTTTACTTATTTTTCAAGTTAGCATTTAGATACTAACGCTAACTGATTTCCGGAGGTTTTGTGCAACTGATTAAATCACTATTTTGCTGGCAGGGTTTTGACAACCGACAGCGCTTTATCGTTATTAATATTACCTGTTTTATTGCTTTTATTATTCTCAATGAAATCTTCATTAATTTTAAATTTGGCGCGATCGCCATGCTGTTGTCGTGCTCATCGATATGTCTAACCGCAACTCAACGCCGACTGAATGACGCGCAATTACATAAAAATTGGCTTTTAGCCCCTGCCGGCAGCTTTTTAATCGTAGGTTTAATTATTACTTTCATTGGCCATGGCAGTAGCTATTGGTTGTTATTAATTCATTTATTGCTGGCATTGCTCCTTTTAACTTACGCAAGTAAAGAAAAAAAGCACTATATACTGGGCTATAATGGTCCTATTAACTTAGCTGAATTTGAGCAAAGAACACAACCGTCCTTCCGTAACACTCAACGTGTTGAGCCAACCATGCATAATGCGAGTACAGTTCAAGCGCAGATAAACACCCGCTCCCAACATTTGCATACTCATAATCCGGAAAAAGTTTACTCCGCCACACTTCAAACCAAGCAGTACAGCACTGATAAGCAAGATAATATCGATATTGGCGAATCAATTCGTTTAGCATTATTTAGCCATAAAAATGCTCGTATCACTATCACGGTAACGAGTTTTCTATTAATACTGGCATTAGTTATATCAATGACCTTTGGTCGTTCTCCGACAACTGAAACTATTGCTGAACCAACAAACGAAACTAAAAATGCTAAAGTAGACTTTCTCCATAGGCTAGCACTACCTGATAACTTTTCTCTCATGGTTTCCCCTCAGAGCAATATCGTTATTAACTGGCAAGCAGATACTGGTGAAGATCAGCAAATTTGGGATCTTGCTACAGCAAAAGGTGATAAAAGTTGTCAGAACATCGCGTTTAGCAAAGGAGAATCAATTAGAACCTACAACGTCAGTGTGATTGATGGCGATTATTACGCCTATTTTTCACCATTAGATACCAAAGCAATAATTAGAAGCATTGCTTTTAAAAATACCTTTTCACTTTGTGGCTATAATTTTTCACTAAAAGGTAGTCAAGCTACACTAGGTAAGTCAGCTTTTTATGCCAACTTAATTGAGTATTAATCATTAGTTACTCGACTGGATAATTGCGACTTTTAATAACTTAAAATAACTTACAAATGAGCTTCAACTTAGATAAACGCTATTTATCAAAAGCAATTACGGTTGGCAAGAGTTTCTAGCTCATCATATTAAAGTAGTTAACTTTAGATGAGATACCACCGATAAGCTGTCATATAGTTTAACAATGAGTTATTCAAGAGAAGATGATTCAAGTTTACAAGTGATGAAATACTTAACGTATATATTAATAGGCAACGAGTGACGTTTAAGAGTATTTGATAAATTTCAGATAAAAAAATGCGGTTCAATGAACCGCATTTCTATAACTAGCTTATATGCATCCTGCATCAATATATAATGATCCCGCTTCATCCCTAAAGAGCTTTCCTTAGCCTTTCCAAGCAAACCATTTGCTGTCCTTATTATCCTTAATAGCAGCTATCCCAGCTACAGCAATTGTCTATTCTCATCTTCCTGACGATCATTCCCTGACAATTATTCCTTCTATCCTTGCGAGATATCCTATCTCTTAGCTATCCTATAGCGTCCTTTTGGTATACCTTTACCCTTGTTCGTAATCCCTTTGTCTTCCTGACAAATACAATATTAGACTAAACACAAACTTTTCAAAGTAAACAATTTAAAAAAAACATTTGTAAACGACTTGTAAAAACACAAATAAAAATATAATTACATATAAATCATAAGCTTAAAATAACAATGTGGATTTATTTGCACATTTAAAAGTTAATATCTTACATCATTGTAAGATATGTCTTACATGAGATGGGTATATTCAGCCGCACAAAAAACAAACGGTATTAATGGGAAATGTTGTTAGCTTAGTTAGATAGAAAACTCGAGCTTTTGATGGCGCGTTTTCCATAAGTTGATAACAAGATAGTATTTATTGCTTTGGCGCTGAAGATAATATCTTGAGGGTGTCATAAGCTATGCAGCTCAATCGCCCCTCTCTCATTACAAACAAAGTTTATCGCAGGTTTGTGTTGATAATTTTAGCTTAATAAAAAAGTAAAATGGATTCAATTGATGTATTTAGAGTCGCTTTAAGTAAAGATCAATGACTACTTAGCGGTCAAGCGTCACTTGTTTCACGATAATAAACCATCAATGATCCCGAAACATTACCAACAGTGACTTCTTTAATAAATTGATAATTTACATCATTAAAAAATGCTTTATATTTTTTACTTGTTGCGTAAACAGCAACACCTTCACTGTCTTTATGCTCTGCTAAAATGGTATTTACCGCAGCCATTAAATAATGACCAAAACCATGATGCTGATGTAATGGGTGTATGGCAATAAAAGACAACATATGAAATTTCTTTAAAGGTACCGCACCTAAAACAATTTTTTCTTTTTCAATCATTTGCTTAGTGCCAAAATACCCGGCACCAAGTAACATCTTCAAACGCCAATGCCAAAATCGTTCAGATGAAACACCTTCTTCAGGATCATTTAGGCAAGCAACACCGACCATAGTTTCACCTAAATATAAGCCAATCATTGGCTGTTTCGCTTGCCAAAAAGCATTAAGTTCTTCACGTATCGATGCACGTAAACGTTGCTCGTAATCACTTTTATCGGAAGCAAATATTTCAAGAAATACAGGATCATCATGATACGCTTGATATAATAACGATGCAGCTAACTTCAAATCTTCGGCCGAAAGGTATGCGGCTTTTATATCGACATTAGTTTTGTCAATGACTGCTGATGACATCTAGAATCCCCCATAAATGATACAAATTTTTATTATTTTTAGCCGTTAACCATATCAGGGTATTAGAAATCAGGTCAAATTTTATTACTCGCTTATAAATGAAATTACGCCATGTTAGCTAATAAACCTAAGTTTTGTAGCGAACATAGCGTAACATTGTGAGAGTGAATGTTTTTATGTATTCGTTTTAATCCAACGAGGTACGAAAAGCAGCAATGCGCTAATTAACAACCAACTGCTACCACCACCATGCTCTTCATGATAATCAACCTCGACATATTCAGGGTCATAGTCACTACTTTCCAATGGTAGTGCATATAATGCATTGCTATCATTTGAGCTATAAGTCGCGACAACATCGCTATATCCAACTTCATATAAATCAATTAATACATCATAATGTCCAGGTACATAACCCGAATCTAGTTGGGTAACAACTTCAAATTCATCAGCCGTATCTTCGCCGTTAATAACGAAATTATCTGTCGAAAAATATAAAATCCAAGGCCCGCCATTTTGGCTTAGATAAAGGTCCGCATAAACAAAAGCTTCCTGATTGGCTATTGGAGATAAAAGGTCCGCATCGAATATAACGCTAAATGTTTGATAATAGCCATCTGCATCTATATCAGTAACAAGTTGACTATAGGCATTATAAATTGAAAAACTATGGTGCAAACTGTTGCTCGTTTCAGCGCTATTCTCTGTTAGATGTAACGACGATGCTAATGTAGATTTTTGTTGTCGTCTAGCAACAACATGAGCTCTACTAAGACCTTTCAACGCTTTAGCTCGCTTAGTGCTAATTGCGTGTTCGAGCAGTTTATCCTTGCTTATATTATTCTTGGAGAATAGATTTTTTATTCCCCCAATAGAGTTACTTGTCTTTGATACTGGCGTTAGGTCTTGTGAAAAAACTAATGGGGTTACCAACAATAACGCGACAGTTAAATTAATTAAAGTTTTTGAATTAAACATAGAGACAGCCTCAATATAAAGTATGCCTTTCATTTAACATCAGTAATACTGAACTGAAACTGAACACCAAGCGCTAAATCTGTTGTGTGAGCAATCATTAATTATCAGCATCATTATAGGCAACAAGGATAAAATACTGTTGCCGTTTCCTTTTTCAAAGCGCTTTTTGACAGTTTTACTGCATTGCCTTACATGGATGTGAGGTAAAATAACTGTGCAGGAGCATAAGTGTTTGTCGTATTCCTATATGAAGTAACCACATGAAAAAGCGCTACTTTATATAATGACCTAACAGCACGCCGTAAAAAAATATTGATAGAGTAACAACTCTCTACTCTTTTATATTCAGAAAGCATTCAGCTTCGGGCTTTTATACTAAGCCCTACTTGGATTACTCCATGCATTCTTTTACACTGTTTCATAATGTCTTTTTGATTAGGTAGCACAATGAAGAAACAATTATTTATTCTAAGCGTAATGGCATCGTTAATAGCAACACCCGTGTTTGCTACTCTCGAGGTTACGCATAATAGTACGATGATTGTAAAGGCTAAGTACGCTAAATCAGGCAATACTAAGTCTATGAGTGCTCAGCAAGCTGCTCGCATTGTTAAAAATAAATTCGGAGGCAAAATATTAAAGGTTAACAGCAGCGGTTCTAAAAGTAATCCCAGTTATCGAGTGAAATTACTTAAAGACAATGGTCATGTGATTTCAGTAAATGTTGATGCCAAATCAGGCCGCGTATCAGGAGGTTAATAAATGCGTATATTGCTTATAGAAGACGATGAAAACCTTCAAAAACACATTAATGAACATTTAGTTGCCGCAAAATATAGTGTTGATGTCACAAGTGATGGTGAATCTGGATTATTTCAAGGTCAGGAGTTCCCCTACGATGCTGCGGTTATTGACTTAGGGTTGCCTAAGCTTGATGGTGTTAGTGTGGTTAAAACGTTGCGCGAGCAAGGTTTTACTTTTCCAATATTAATATTGACCGCGCGAGGCAGTTGGCAAGATAAAGTGTCAGGATTAGACGCGGGGGCAGATGACTATCTTACTAAACCTTTTCATATTGAAGAACTGTTAGCTCGATTGAATGCCTTGATTCGTCGCAGTGCCGGCCAGGCCAGCCCACTAATTGAAAATGGGCCTTTTTCAATAAACACTGTCAGCATGCAGGTTAGCGTAGAGCAAAGTGTCGTTTCTCTTAGCAGCTATGAATACAAGTTATTTGAATATTTAATGCATCACTTAGGTGAAGTGAAATCAAAAACTGAACTGACAGAGCATATCTATGATCAAGATTTTGACTTAGACTCCAACGTAATTGAAGTATTTATTCGCCGATTACGGAAAAAGCTAGACCCTGAAAACCAATATCAATTTATTGAAACCCTGCGTGGTCAAGGTTACTTACTAAAAGATCTAACGCCTGCGTCGTCATAGTTATTTGCTCACTAAAACAAGGTAACGTTAGTTGTTTAAATCGCTGAGAATATCGTTAAAAAAGTCGCTAAACTCGTTAAAAACCAGAGTGCTTTTCAGTGCTTTATTAATGATTTTCATCCTCTTGCCTATTGTCGGAATAATTATCAGTAATGCTTATGAAAAGCATATGGTGGCTAGCATTGAAAATGAGCTTTCAGCATATTCTTATTCTATTTTAGCCATCATTGAAGTTGAAAATAACACCCTAGTCATGCCAGAGCAATTGTTAGAAAACCAATTTAATGTCAGTCAATCTGGCTTATATGCGGTGTTAACAACGCGTTCGATAATAGCCAAAGGTGACATCATGCAAGGGCCAACACGGCCAGAAAAGCTGTGGAGTTCGCAATCATTACTATCACCATGGCAAACAGAAAATGTTCAACAGCCTTTATTAGGAAAAAGTGCTTTTTATACAACTGACATAGCTGCGCACCCTCACTTTGTTTATAGCTTAAGTGTCAGCTATGGGAGCGAACAGCAACCTTTTCCAATGACCCTGCATATTATTAAACAACAAAATGATTTAGCGCTGATGATGACAGAGTTTCGCCGCCAGTTATTATTAGGCTTAGCCGGATTAATGCTGGTACTGCTAATGATCCAATATCTTTGGTCGTTGTGGACATTAAAACCTTTAAAATCCTTACAAACAGAATTGAGCCATGTCGAACAAGGAAAAAGTGAACGTCTTACCGGTATTTACCCGACCGAACTAAGCCAAGTTACCGAACAGTTAAATTTGTTATTAAATGCTGAACAAAAACAGCGACAGCGCTATCGCAACGCGTTATCTGACTTAGCGCATAGCCTTAAAACACCGTTAGCCGTTATGCAAACTCAGCAAGAACTGTCAACACTAACCCAAGAGCAAATAACAATTATCAATACCATCATTGAACATCAATTACGTAAAGCACAAAGTGCTGGGCAATCTTCTTGGTATTTAGGTACTGCAGTAAGGCCGATAGCGGAAAAATTAATTAGTAGCTTAGAGAAAATATATCGCGACAAAACGTTATTATTTAAAACCAACATCACACCTGAGTGCAACTTCAAAGGTGATGAAGCTGATTTATTAGAAATACTCGGGAATTTATTAGATAACGCCTGTAAAGCAGCGGTGAGCCAAATTCACCTTGATATCCGTGCTGATTCGCAAGGTATGACCATGATCATTCAAGATGACGGCTCTGGTATCGCGCCGTCGATGACAGCTGAAATATTACAGCGTGGAACTCGAGCCGATACCTATCAGCATGGCCACGGTATTGGTTTAGCCATTGTCAGAGATTTAGTTGAAAGCTATCAAGGCACTATACTCATTGAACGTTCAGAGCAACTAACGGGAGCAAAATTCACCCTAACTTTCCCGTCATAAAATGTCATTTATCTATAGCAAATAAATGTTCAGCCTACGTTCAGTTTACAACCGTTAATATTGACAGCATAACTTAAAAAGTCAGTTGCACCATTGTTAAATAGCTGACATTTAACCTTCCGATATTTAGGAGTAATAGCATGTTAAAAGTTAACCTAAAAAGATCAGTAAGTTACTTTGCTTTATCTTTGTCAGCTGCCCTAGTGCTATCAGCACCCAGTTTTTCGGCTGAAAACATTATCACAAATCACTATGTTGAAAATAATGATACTTCATTAACAACACAAGCAAGCAGCAACAGTAATTTTACCGATGCTGAGTTAGAGCAAATGCTAGCCCCTATCGCATTATATCCAGATGCGTTACTGACTCATATACTCATTGCCACGACTTACCCTATCGAGGTGGTTGATGCTGAGCGTTGGTTAAAGAAAAATGGACATTTAGATACACAAGAAATTGCCGAAGCCGCGGAAGGTAAAGATTGGGATGCTAGCGTTAAGGCTTTATTAGCTTTTCCAAATGTGGTTAAAAAGTTAAGTGAAGATTTACACTGGATGCGCAATTTAGGTGATGCATTTCTTCAAGACGAAGCTTTAGTCCTTACTAGCGTGCAAATATTACGTCAAAAAGCTGATCAAGCCGGTAATCTTGAAAACATGGACAACGTTAACGTTGTTCGTGACACTACAACAATCATAATTGAACCACGGCAGGCGGATATCATTTATGTGCCCTATTATGATACAAGAGTTGTATACGGCCATTGGCGTTGGTCGCATTACCCGCCCATTTTTTGGCATCATCCTGTGCATTATACGTCGCATCACGGTCCATACTATTGGCACAACCCTGTACACCTGAGCGTTGGCTTGTTTTTTGGTGCTGTTCATTGGCGTAATCACCATGTGGTTGTTCATCACCACAAATCTAGATATTACAAACACCATAGTAAAAAGAAACTATCAACTAGCTATCAGGGAAAACGCTGGCAACATAACCCACGCCACAGAAAAGGCGTTGCCTATCGTACATCACATGTACAAAAAAAATACCGCAGTAATACACCTAGTGTTCAACAACATAAGGCCCTGCGTTCGACACAAAAGCACTTTGTCAATAATAACAAGCAAGTGATAAAAAGTAGTAGTCGTAAACATCAGAACTTGCAGCACAAATTAAAAGTTAATCGTGCAGTAAAAATTGACAAACATAAGCTAAGAGCGGATACATTAGTTGAGCATCAAAGTCATAAAAATAGTAAATGGCAACAAGCTAAAACATCAAAAATAACAAAGAGTCATGTTAAAACAACTAAGATAACAAACACTAAAGTTAAGCAGAGACAAGACAACAGTTATATCAACCAAGCGCATACTAAAAAATCGACAGTTAATGAGCGTTATACTCAACCAGTAAAAATATCTAAAAGCACCTATAAGAAAAGCAAAAGTTCAAACAACGAAAGAACTGAAAGAAGGGTAAATAAACGTTCACATACTAACGTAAGCAGTAATAGAAAAAGCCACAACACAAGAACGCAACAAAGTAGAACAAAGCAGCATAATTAAGCGCCAACGAATTACAGGTGGCTTTAAGTCACTGTTGAAATTATAAAAATTAATTATTTGAGTCAGGTTACTTTAGCTAAATAAAAGGGCAATATCATCCAATGACATTGCCCTTTTTTATTGTACTTTTTCGTGATTATTTATTAAAGTAATCTCAGCAATATTGACCGAAAAAAATGGCTATTGCTCAACCGCTGTCAATCTATTGTTAACGAAAACCAGCTTAGTACACTCATCTTTAGTGGTTAAGCCATCTTTGTGTAAGCGATGGGTTCGATAATAAACAACATTAACGGTTTTATCGTCATCTAAATAAGTTTCATTAAAGTCAGCAACTCCCATTTCACGTGTAACATCAGACAAGATGCTGTTTAATTGAATACGAGAGATTTTCTTTCTATTTTCATATTCTCTATCTTCAAAGTCGCCTGAAATGGAATGTCCATCTTCACCACCAACGGCAATAACACAACCCGTTAAACCCAATGTCAACGGTGCAACAACGATTAATGCTAATAACGATTTTTTCATTTTATTTTTCTCTCATCAAAAAGTAATGGTATTGCTGAAGCTATTTGCAAATGCCAAACCAACTCTATAACTACTTGATTAAATTAAAAATTAGCAAAACAAGTAAAAACAAACCAAGACAGTGTTAGTATTTTTCGCTAAAATATTGCCTCTTTTACACTTGAGTTAAGCGTTATGACTATATCTGATGAAATTTCCATCATCGCCAATAAACTTGCCAACCAAGGGAAAACCCCAAGTGTTGCACTGATTAAAAGTCACCTTAATCAAACCGTGCCTTTACCGAAAATCATCGCGACATTGAAAAACTGGCAACATGATCCAACCTTTATAAAGGCTCAACATCATGAAGCCCCCACTAAAGAGGTCGTCGAATTAATGCCGAATGAAGAAGCCATAAATTTGCTGATAGCGAAAGCAATAATACCCTTGCAACATGAAATTAGCGCCTTAAAAAAGCAGGTAAAGCAATTATTGGATAGTCAATAAGAAAAATTAAAAGCCATATACGGTTTATATGGCCTAGACCTGAAAAAATAGTGCGGTTAATTACCTTCCATTTCTTTTGGTGGTATCCGTGGCGTCAGTTGTAAAATAAATTCAGCAAGGGTATCTGCTAATTTTTTATGTGGTTCGCTCCCTACTTTTTCCACCCAAATAGAGCCGTCATCGTTGTCTAGCGATATAATATGGTCGTCATCATCGGTAATGGCAAAGAAAACGGTTAGTTTTTGTTTTAACTTCGTTTTCATTAAAATATGTCCAATGATATTCTCCTGAAGACGAGCAAAATCTTTTTCATTCCAGGCAAATAGCAACGATAAATCCCCTTCCGTACAGCTAGCATCTAAACTGTCACAGTAAACGGTGGTAAAATAAGCTTTAATGTCATGATGTAATTTCACCTCTAATGCTAATTCAACGTTGTCAAAAGTCAGAGCATCAGCCACTTTAATGGGTTGCCATAAAGAAAATTTTTCTTGGTGTACACCTTGCTCACAAAGAGATGGCCAATCATCAACTTGCTCAGTGATCGGCAAATGTTGAAACCTTTGCTGATAGCCTTGTAAATAATCTTGAGAAAAATTCCACACAAGTTCATTAAGAGAAAAATTTGATATTTTCATCTAACTACAAAATCCTATAAAATAAAGAAATAATTATCGACACTGTTATAACCAGAGAAGAAGTCACTCACAAATGAGCACTTATACAAACGCAAAAGAGTTAAGTAACCTAGCTCTTGGCAAAACAACAAACTATTGCAGCCAATATAACCCAGAATTACTGCAAGCGGTACCACGAAGCTTAAATAGAGACAGCTTAGATTTAAACGCTAATAAGTTGCCTTTTATTGGCGAAGATGTCTGGTATGGTTATGAGTTATCCTGGTTAAACGATAAAGGTAAACCCGTTGTTGCTGTCGCTGAATTTAGTTTTTCATGCACAAGCCCTAATATTGTTGAGTCAAAGTCATTTAAACTTTATTTAAATAGCTTTAATCAGACAAAGTTTTCTTCATGGCAAGATGTTGAATTAGCATTAACGACTGACTTATCATCTACCGCTGGCACAGATGCAAAGGTAAAACTCTTTTCTGTTAGTCACTGCCCAGCTCTTGCTTTGCCTGATGACACAGCGCTATGTATAGACGACTTAGACGTTGAAATTGATGATTATCAACTAGCACCTGAATTACTAAAAACTGCGAATAGCACCCAAGCCGCTAATGTTGAAGAATACTTAGTTTGCCATTTATTAAAGTCTAACTGCTTAATTACCAATCAGCCTGACTGGGCGAGTATCTATATAACCTACAGCGGCAAACAAATTTGTCATGAGACCTTATTGAAGTATTTAATCTCATTCCGTCAACACAATGAATTTCATGAACAGTGCGTTGAGCGTATTTTTTGTGATCTTCAACGTTATTGCCTGCTGGAGAATCTAACCGTTTTTGCCAGATATACGCGTCGAGGCGGTTTAGATATTAATCCTTTTCGCTCAACCACGAACAAAAAAGCACCAAAACTAAGAACATTACGACAGTAAATGAAAACCAAGCACTATTTCCAAGCAAATATATAGCGGATGCGTGCTTATGCTAGCTTTTTTTATGCGCTAATGTTTATTATTAATATATAATAATTATATAGCTTTACCCTTGATGTTTAAGCTATATTTTTTAAAGCATTAATTGCTCGCCTTTTTACATCGATTAGCATTTATTTTAAGGATGAATATTTTATGAGCGAAAATTCTGTCGCGGAAAAAACCATCAATCATTTAAAATCACGACTTGATGCCGCTATTAACGCTCGTAGCGAAATAGAAGAAGAGTTCAGCGCGCAATCTGCCTTATTAACCAGCTTTATTGGCAAATTATCGCAAGCCTGTAAAGGCACAGATATATTACTTGACAATAAACTGGCGAATTTACGGTCTGCCTTAAAAAAAGCAACAAGCTTCGCTGATTTAGAAAAAGAAATTAAAACAATCTCAGCACTGCTTCAACAACACTCTTTGCAAAACGATAAAAGCATAAAAAAAATACATGAGCAATTGCAAGTATCTAGCATCAGTTTACAGAAAACCAAAAACTTACCCGCGAGTAATCGACGCCAGTTAAAAAAATTAGTAGATAGCATCCAACAAAGCCAAACATCATTAGTTCAATACGTGCCTTTAATGAGTGAGTTTATTGTTTTTTATGAAAGCGTATTGCAAACTCAAAGTAGTCAACCAAGCGTTGGATTATTAAATCAAAACAATTCGGTTACCGCTCAGAAGATCAATAAAATCGAAACTGACAACACCTTACCTAGTAATATTGTTCAGGATAAAAGTGTTTCAAAAGAGCTACTTGGTCGTTTTAATTCAATATTAAATACTTTGGTAGTGTCGACAAAACATAAGTCTGATATCAATGAAATTAAGTCAAGCTTAAAGGGCAAAGTTTCAAATCATATTTTGATGACAAAGTGCCTTAATGTTTTTGATCTCATCATAGAAGATTTAAAACTCGAGCGTAGTACCGCTAAAATTTTTCTATCAACATTAAGCGAAACGTTAGCTTCGGTTCAAGCCTCGGTAGATTTAACTATTACCAGTACGGCCGAGTCTAATGTAAAAAATGATAAACTTAATAAAGAACTCAAAGATAAAATAACTGAAATGAGTTTAGGCATTAACGGCCCTGGTTCGTTAACCGATATGAAACTAGATGTGAATGAAAAGCTACAACACATTGCCAAAACATTGGAAAAGAAAACTCAATTAGAAGAACAACAACGCTTAGCATTGCAAGATAAACTTAATAAAATGTCAGCACAGGTAGAACAATTAGAGCTACAAAGCCAAAATTTTGAAAAACGCATTCAAGAGCAACAAGCAAAAAGCTTACAGGACGCTTTAACTAAATTAGGTAACCGGGCGGCATTCGATGAGCACTTTGCGAAAGAAATTGTCCGATATCATCACAAAAACTTTGATTTGGCGATTACCGTTATCGACTTAGATGACTTCAAACGTATTAATGACACTTATGGCCATACCGCTGGCGATAAAACGTTACAAGTTATTGCGAACACCTTAACAAAGGTTATCGGTGAAGATGCATTTATCGGCCGTTACGGTGGTGAAGAGTTTGTTTTAATCTTTAGTGGCTTAGATAAAAGCACAGTGATAAATAAGCTCAACAACTTACGCAAAAAAGTAGCAAGCTTACCTTTTACCTTTAAAAATAACCGTGTCAGTATCACCCTTTCTATTGGAGTAACTTTGATCGAAAAAGATGATAACGTCCATTCAGCATTTGAACGCGCTGATACAGCATTATATCAAGCTAAAAAAGACGGAAAAAATAGAGTGATTTACGGATAACTTAAGCATGAGGAAGTAGCAGTATGCATACCCAAATTAATCCTGTAGGCAAAATGAACTTGTTGTCTCAAGCCGAAGTAGATTACCTTCAACAATCAGCAAGCAGTGAACTCTATAATCTTTATCGTAATTGTTCATTAGCCGTGTTAAATGCCGGTAGTCATACTGATAACGCCGAAGATATTTATCAACAATTTCAAGATTTTCAAATTAAAGTATTACGAAGAGAGCGTGGCGTTAAGCTAGCGTTAGATAATCCCCCAGAGCATGCCTTTGTTGATGGTGTGATCATAAAAGGTATTCAAGAACATCTTTCTGCCGTTTTACGCGACATATTATTTATCGGTAATCGCTACAATGTAAATACAAAAGCAGTCGATAGCGCCACTAACATTACCTTCGATATGTTACGCAATGCCAATGCCATCATCCCTGACAGCTCACCTAATTTGATCACCTGTTGGGGTGGACACTCGATAAACCTGACAGAATATAAATATACTAAAGAAGTTGGTTATCATCTTGGACTACGTGGCTTTAACATTTGTACTGGCTGCGGTCCTGGAGCGATGAAAGGCCCAATGAAAGGGGCAACATTTGGTCATGCTAAACAGCGTAATACTGCTGGCCGTTATTTAGGCTTAACCGAACCAAGTATTATCGCGGCCGAGCCACCAAATCCTATCGTTAACGAATTGGTCATTATGCCTGACATTGAGAAACGTCTAGAAGCATTTGTTCGTATGTCGCACGGTATTATTATATTTCCTGGTGGGGCCGGTACCGCAGAAGAATTGCTGTATATTTTAGGTATAATGCTGCATGAAAAAAATCAATCACAAAAGTTACCTATTATATTAACCGGGCCTATTGAAAGCGCTGAATACTTTAAACAAATAGATGACTTTATTGGCGCGACACTTGGCGAAACAGCCCAGCAACTTTATAAAATAATTATTGCTGATCCTGAGCTAGTCGCAAAGACATTTATGTCTACGACAGAAGAAGTTGTAGCTCATCGAAAACTGACGGGTGACTCTTATCACTTCAATTGGTCATTGGTCATTGAACCTGAGTTTCAACAACCTTTTGAGCCCGATCACGAAAATATGGCATCATTAAATTTGCATTATGATCAAGGTATTGCTTCATTAGCAGCTAACCTGCGTCGTGCATTTTCTGGCATTGTCGCCGGTAATGTCAAAGCCAGTGGCATAAAAGCAATCCGCGAACATGGTCCATTTGAAATAAGTGGCGATCGTAAAATGATGACATTAATGGACACTTTACTAAATTCATTCGTAAAACAACAACGCATGAAATTACCTGGCAGTGAATATGTGCCTTGTTATAAGGTCATTGAAGGTTAAATTATGACGGTTCATTTAGTATTAATTGATGCATTGAATTTAATTAGAAGAATTTATGCGGTTCAAGAACGGCCTTTTTTGTTAAATAATGAGTTAGCGGACAATACTAAGCAACAGGTTATATTTAATACGGCTAAGGCTTGTGAACTCGCTTTGCAAAAAATTATTGAGCAATTAGAACCTAGCCATGCACTAGCGGTATTTGATTCTCAGTCACCATGTTGGCGCTATGAGATTTACCCCGACTATAAAAAAGGCCGTAAAAAAATGCCCGAACATTTAGCGGAAAACTTAGTTGATATTCAAGATAGATTTATGAAACTATACGTTGATTCGTTAATTTCAGAAGCTGACGAAGCAGATGACTTAATTGCTACTCTAGCGGTAAAAGTCGCATTACGTGGCCAAAATGTAACGATTGTATCGACGGATAAGTGTTTTTTATCGCTACTAAACCCAAATATACATGTCTATGACTACTTTAATCGTCGCCAATTAGACGAAGAATATGTCTTCAATAAGTTCAATGTTAAGCCTGATAAGTTAATGGATTTATGGACCCTGACTGGCGACAGCACCAATAAAATTCCAGGTGTCGCTGGCATTGGACAAGTAACCGCATCACAATTACTCAATCAATATGGCTCTATTAAAAGCATACTTGATGCAACGGATTTAAAACGTAGTGTTAGTGACAAGCTTTCTCAACATGATGAACAAATTTCCTTAAGCCGAAAATTGCTGACATTAAAACTTGATATTCCATTAGGCTTTAATTTAAAAGATATCAGGTTACCCAATGAAAATGCACTTGCCAGTAGTTAACAATCTGGTAACATCACACCTTACTCATTTAACGGTAAGCTAGTACTATAAAATGCAATTAAATAGCTCGTTATAATAGAATTTTAAATTACAAATGACTTAGAAACTCAGCTAAAGTCATTGGTTAATTCAGGCTTCTGTAGTTTAAATTATTGAAAGCGCGGTAAACAGGTTTGTTCATCATTACGCTTAGCCTAAGTATAATATTATTTAACATCACAAGTTATAAAAGTTCCAAGGAATAAAAGTGAATAAGAAAATCATTACCAGAATATTAGTCGCTTTAGCTGCATACGGTGTTTTTGTCGCCCTAGTAGTCAATTTTTATGACGATAGTCCAGCGAAAATGCAATGGGAAGATCGCGAAGCCTACAACCGACAATTTATTGCAAAACTTGAATTAGAAAGCTTCAACTTTAATAGCGCTATTGAGCAATTAGGTAGTCCTGATATTACTGAAGCCAAGTTAGTTAATGACAGTAGTTATCAAGTCAGTTTTTACCGTACTCAGCACGTGAAATCTGATGGCATTACCACCCAAGATGAATGTACTGCATTGTTGTTTACTAACGGCGTATTAACTGCCATTGGTAAAACCGCTTATCAGCAATTTCAAGCGCTATAAACCTGCATTTTTACTGACCAAATAACTCATATTCAGCGCTGAAAAATAGTAATCAATATTTCATCTCATTTTATTCAAAAATCAATTGACGAACTTTAGCTAACTAAGACTAAAGTTTAAGTGTAAAACTTACTAACTGCTCCGATTAGTTGCTATAATTGCAGGCATTAACTCAATTGAATCCATAATAGCAGTATCAGATCAAATATACCGACAGCAAACTGTAGTATATTTAACCCATATTTTCGTTTCTCGCTATTAACAAAAGCAATACTCAAAAGGTAATTAAACAATGGCTAAACAAACCATAACAGTGATCCCAGGTGACGGCATTGGTCCAGATATTATAGACGCGACTATAAAGGTACTCGATAAAGCGGGATGTGATTTTGAATATGAATATGCTGACGCGGGTTTAGTCGCATTAGAGAATCATGGTGACTTAGTACCCGAGTCAACGTTAGCCTTAATTAAAAAAAATAAAATTTCATTAAAAGGGCCTTTAACGACACCGGTTGGCGACGGTTTCACATCAATTAATGTTACCTTACGTAAACACTTTCAATTATACGCCAATGTTCGTCCGGTACTTTCATTTAAAGGTACTAAGGCACGTTATGAAAATATTGATATCATTACTATTCGTGAAAATACCGAAGGTATGTATTCTGGTTTAGGGCAAACAGTCTCTGAAGATGGTACCCACGCTGAAGCAATGAGTCTTGTTACTCGTGAAGGCGCTGAGCGTATCGTAACTTTTGCTTACGAAACAGCAATCAAAGAAGGTCGTAAAAAAGTCACCGCAGTTCATAAAGCTAACATCCTAAAATCAACGTCAGGACTGTTCCTTAAAGTAGCACGTGAAGTAGCGGCACGTTACCCACAAATTGAATCAACAGAAATGATCGTTGACAACTGCTGTATGCAATTAGTCATGAATCCAGAGCAATTTGATGTCATTGTCACCACTAACTTATTCGGCGATATACTATCCGATTTATGTGCAGGTTTAGTGGGTGGCTTAGGCATGGCGCCAGGTGCGAATATTGGCCATGATTGTGCGATATTTGAAGCGGTTCATGGCAGTGCTCCTGATATTGCAGGTAAAAACTTAGCCAACCCTACATCAGTTATTTTAGCCGCCATTCAAATGCTAGAATATTTGGGGATGGCCGATAAAGCCGATAATATTCGTCGTGCGATTACTGAAGTTATAGAATCTGGCGATCGTACAACAAGAGATCTTGGTGGCACACATGGCACCTCTGACTTCACACAAGCTGTTTTAGAACGTTTATAATAGTGTTGAAGACAAAAACCTAACCTATAAAACCAAGCCACAGTGCTTGGTTTTTTTATCTCTAAGATAGCAATAACCTCACCCCCCCTTAGCAGATTCGCATTTATTACAACCGAGACTATACTGTTTAATGTTTTATCGGCTCGGCCTACATTTAGCGAGCAATAAACTGCTGTAATACCATACTATTCCAAGGAGGAAGGTAGTTGTATTATATGTTGTTAATTACCTGTTTTTAAATAAAAAATACTTCTTGGATAATACTTTTATAAAAAGGGACTTTTTATGAACAACATTTATCTAAAAACCATAACCAGCGTATTACTCTATATTTTTTCCGTAAATAGCTATGCAGCAATCATTAGTTATGACTTACTCGCGCCCGATTCCTCTGTCAATATTAACTATAGCAATCCCTTTAGTAATATTTTCACGAGTACCGGTGATGGATTCCAAATTTATCAACGTGATGTCGATACAGATATCCCCAGCGCGTTATTGGATAACAGTAATATAACGACATCGGATAGTTTAGGTATAATCACTAGCTTAAATAATCGACCATTTTTTGGCATCGTTGATACCGTCAACTCAGACAATATAAACAGTTATGCAACAGCTAGTTGGCAGGTAAACATAACAAATTTATCGACACTAAGTTTGCATATGGACATAGCTGCTATGGGCAATTTCGAGAGTAGTGATGAGTTCACTTGGCGCTATAGTATCGACGACAACCCATATACAACTATTTTTCAAAGTATTACTGATGAAAATCAGGTACAAAGTTACCGTTTAGAAAACAATAGTACCTTCATGCTTGACGATCCTTTAGCGATAGGTAATCAACTACTGAGTAATAAGTTCGAAGGTTTTTCTTCTTTAAGCTTAGGCACAGGAAGCTTACTAAAACTGGAGTTAATCGCGAGTACCAATGGCGGTAGTGAAGCAATTGCCTTTCAGAATGTTCTTGTTCAAGGACAGTCGAATATTGTTACCGTAAACGAACCAAAAACATACGGCTTAATAGTATTGGCCGTTGTGTTATTGGCTTGCAAAAGTTTATCGAATGATAAATCACGTAAAAATAAAGGTGAAAGATAAAAAATCGCCCTAAGTATCCTAAGGTACTTAGGGCGTTATATTGAATATTATGACTGGTTATTAGCGTAGATATCTAATGGCGCCGGAGAAAGTAATCTCGCATGGACTGTTATTTCTTCGCGATCATAGTATAAATGCTTAGCATAAAGCTCATATTTTACTTTGTGATGTAAAAAGGCATCTTTAATCGCTTGTAAGTCATCATTAACTTGCTGATAGCGCCCTTTCATTGGCAATTTCAAATTAAAAATAGCTTCTTTACATTGCCCTTTTAATAGCCACTCACTCATCAGTTTTGCCACACGTTGAGGCTTTTCGATCATGTCGCAAACTAACCAATAAACATTTTGCTTTTGCGGGACATATTTAAAGCCATCCATTGTGCGATGCTTTACTTGTCCGGTATCCATTAAGGATTCAGCCATCGGTCCGTTATCGATTGACGTTACCATCATGCCACGGCGAACTAATTGATAGGTCCAACCACCTGGCGCAGCACCTAAATCGACCGCATTCATGCCTGATGTTAAACGTGTATCCCACTCGTCTCTAGGAATAAAATGTAAAAAAGCTTCGTCCAATTTTAATGTTGAGCGACTTGGCGCGGCATTAGGGAATTTTAAACGTGGAATACCCATGACATGTGGCGACGTATTTCGGGCTAATGAAAAACCAAAGATGACTTCTTTACCCGATAAAAATAACGCATGCAAAACTGCCCCGTCTTTATTACCTTTTTCAGTCAGTACTTGTTCTTTTCTCAAGGCTTGGCGCAATGGAACCGCTAGTTTCCGACAAAATTTTGAAAGCTCTTTACCATCGTTTGTATCGGGCATCTCCATGCGTAAATCTGCATATTGCCATTGGGTGCCCAAGGCTTCACATATAGCTTCAACACGATTGTAGTCAGGTAAATCTATTTTTTCAGTAACGCTAACAAACCATTGACGAGCGAAAATAAGCCGACGTAATGGCACTTTTTCCATTAGCATTTCGCCCTCTTCCGGCTTGTTTAAATGAAAATAAACCACACCTTGGTTTTTACTGAGCTGTAGATAGCCATAAACTTCATTCCATGCGGCTTTTTCTTGAATTTCTGCGCCACATTCTTTTTCAAATCCGGGGCGACAATATAAAACTATTGCAGTCATTTTGATTATTCACCTAACTTTTGATCAAACATTTTAGTACCTGCAAATCCAACCAATAGCCATGCAAGTGCAAATGACAGGCCGCCAAATGGCGCCAACTTTCCAATACTCAAGACATCGAATAGAGTTTTAATATATAAGCTGCCACTAAAAAACATAATGCCAAAGACAAATAAAATACCGCCGGCTAATAACATAGGTTTCGCGTGAAGTTTATATAAGATAATGGTTAGCATGAGCGCTAACGTATGAAAAAATTGATACGTTAATGCCGTCATTAGTCGTTCTTGTGACGCCAAAGGTAGTGCTTGCCCACCATGGGCTAACCAAGCGCCGAATAATACAGAAAAACAACCACTGATACCAACAAATATCATCAGTAGTTTAGCAACTGATATGGTTTTCATCGATAAAACACCTTATTTTATTAATCGCAGTACTTTGATGCTGTTTTACGTTGTAACCCGATTTAACTCTAGGCTTTAAATCGTGATCGCCATCATTAAAAAAATGTAGCTGGCATAAGGCTGATATTTCATAATCACTAATTTCTATTTCACTACCGAGTGCATCTCTTTCGCCTTGTAAAATCAGTATTGGTAATTGGGTTTCCTGTAAGGGTTCTAGGCGCAACTTTTCTGGTTTTTTTATCGGATGAAATGGATAGCCTAAACAGATAACGCCAGATATATTTCGCTCTCGCATAAAGCTTTTATCTGCGGCCAATGTTGCCGCCACTCGTCCGCCCATCGACTTACCGCCAATAAAAATCGGCAAATCAGTATTTGCAGCTGCTAATACTGATTGATAGCATGCGACTAATGTCGGCATACTATCAGGTGGTCGCCTTTTGCCATCAAGTTTGCGCTTATCCATATAAGGAAAGTTAAAGCGTAAAACGTTAAGTCTATTTGCATTCATTAAACGAACAAGCGCTAAGATATAATCGCTGTCCATATTGGCACCCGCGCCATGAGCAAACACCACCAGTGCATTTGCATTGTCGACCGTATCAAGCGCGTAACTGCCAGTAAATTCTTTAGCGCTCATAAAGCTTCCCCTTCTTCAAGTAATGTTCGCTCATCAGCCACTGTTTGCAATACCCACTCTCGAAATGCAGCGATTTTACCAATCTCAAGTTGCTGCTCTCGACAAACGATATAATACGAGTTTTTACTAACTAACACTTCTTTAAAGGGACAAACTAATCGGCCGCTATCAATATCAGGTTTAGCTAACACACTATGAGCAAGCGCGACACCTTGACCGTGAATAGCCGCTTGTAACACCATGGCAGAATGACTAAATATTGGACCGTGATTGACATTACCACCGCTAACATCAACATGTTTGAACCAGCGTTTCCAATCTCGTCTTGAGGTATCATGCAATAAGGTATGCTGCGCTAAGTCTTCAATTTTATCTAACGGTTTTTTGCCTGCTAACAATAACGGTGAACACACCGGAATTAAGTATTCTGTATGTAATTGTTCCGCATGAATGCCACTCCAGCGACCCCGACCATAATATATGGCTAGATCAACATCTTCAGTAAGCGAGTTTTCCGGTTGGTCAACAGCCTTAATTCTTACATCGATATCAGGATGTAACACGTTAAAGGTATTTAATCGAGGTACCAACCACTGTATTGCAAAGCTTGGCTGCAAACTTACCGTAATAGCGCCTTTATCTCCGCGTGCTAATAGCCTTTCAGTAGCGTCATGAAGTGCGTTAAATACATCTTTGATATCGAGATAATACGATTGACCTTCTTCCGTTAGCAACAAGGCTCGGTTTTTACGCATAAATAACTTAATGCCTAAGTTATCTTCCAAAGCTTTTATTTGATGACTTATTGCCGCTTGAGTGACGAATAATTCTTCTGCGGCGCGAGTAAAACTCAGCTGCCTAGCTGAAGCCTCAAACGCCCTTAAAGCGTTAAGTGGTGGGAGTCTATTAGCCAATTTACACCTGTAAAATTACCTTAGTGCTAAATATGTCGCTGCATAATTCATCACATTTTCGACATAAACATGTCGGATTAGTTTTTCTAATGAAAAGCATTATAAATTGTCAATTTAAAAGTTACCAGCATTACCGTAATATGCTCGTCATAGATGAAGGACTTCATCTTTATCCCGTAATAATCGGGTAGTAATCAAACAGGCTCCCAACCCATGTTTGTATGTAAAAGAAAGAGTCCCAAAACATCTATATGGACTATTGACGTTTTATAACAGGTGACTTATGAACAACATTTTAAAATTATCAACTATAGCAATGTTCGCTTTTTTGGCAAATAACAGCCAAGCAACAGAATTAGTAAAAGTGCAAACAATCAACGCCGTTGAACTTGTTGAAATAACTAAATTAAATTTAGCACAATCAATTAAGTTTAACACGATAGCGCTCAACCCTATCGAAAAAACGGCTCGTGCTCAAGTAGCAACGAATAATCTGCAGGTAAAAAAATCAATGAATAACAGTATCAAAGCCTTAACACTTGCTGAGTAGTTATTTAACAACCATTAATTTCTCTAGGATTAATGCGGGTAAAAAAAAGGTGCTATATAGCACCTTTTTTGTTATTTAATTATTAACTATTCAACGCTAGATTCACAACACCGTTAATCACCCTTTTTGATGATATACAGCTTCTCACGCAAGTAATCCACTTCAAATGTACGCTGAGCGAAGCGTTTATCACTCAGTTCATTTATTGCTAAGCACTCGATATTAAAACCAGAAAATAAATCTTTCACAGTACTGCTATTAACTGAAAATGGCGGGCCACTCAGTTGCATTGTTGGGAACTCTACTGTTACTAAAAACAAACGAGTATGCGAGGAGAAAAAGCTTTTTAAATGCGCGACATATCGCTGCTGCATAGCAATTGGCAACGCAATTAACGCTGCACGATCATATATCCAATCTACCGTATCAATAGCCTTACTCGATAGCTTAAAAAAATCCCCCTGCCATAATGCTAATTGCTGACATGAGTAATGCTTAAAAGCACCTAAGGTTTGGCTTTTGAATTCAAGGTTATTATCAAGAAAAAAATCATGGCAGGCAATGTCACTTATTTCATTACCAGTAACTTGCATTGACTGTGCTAAATAAACCATATCAAGCGTTTTGCCGCATAACGGCACAAATACGTGCCGATCTGAGGGTAAAGCCAGAGAAGTAAAATATTCAACTAATAGCGGGTGCACATCACTTTGGTGAAAACCAAGTGTATTGCGCTCCCAACATTTATGCCAAAAAATATTTTCCATTGCGAGTTACTTGCCAGGACTTTAGCTTGGAAAAATACGATTATTTTGCCAAACTTTGCTAATAACGGCATCAAAAGACAATGACGCTGCTTTTGAAAACTTTTCAGCCAAACCTTTTTTAGTTGCATATTTAATTTGCACTAATTTATGAGATTTTGCACGAGCTTGCAGATAATCATCACTGGTTTGTAATTCATCAACAAGACCTAAATCTTTTGCTTGCGTACCAAACCAGTGTTCTCCCGTAGCCACCTTTGCAATATCAAGACTTGGTCGATGTTCACTGACAAAGTTTTTGAATAAAATGTGGGTTTCTTCTAATTCTTCAACAAACTTTTCACGACCTTTATCAGTATTCTCACCAAACATAGTTACGGTACGTTTAAATTCACCAGCCGTAAATTGCTCAAAATCGATGTCATTTTTCTTTAACAATTTGTTAAAGTTAGGCACTTGAGCAATCACACCAATGGAGCCAATAATGGCGAATGGTGCCGATACAATTTTATTAGCAACACAGGCCATCATATAGCCACCACTGGCCGCCACTTTATCAACCGATGCGGTCAAAGGGATATTATGCTGGCGAATACGGTCAAGTTGCGAGGATGCTAAGCCGTAACCGTGTACCATACCACCGCCACTTTCTAAACGAACAAACACTTCATCCGTTGGCTTGGCAACTGTTAAAATTGCACTAATTTCTTCACGTAAAGAAGTAACTTCTTTGGCGTCAATACTGCCATTAAAATCGACAACAAATAAACGAGGTAACGACGCTGGTTTTTCTTCACCGGTTTTACTGGCTTTCTTATCAAGTTTAGCCTGCTCTTTAGCTGCTTTTTTATCTTGTTTTTCTTTTTCTTTAAACTCTTCTTTTGATAGCAAGTGATGAGTAATATCTTCTTCAACTTCACTATACTGCTCTGACAAATCCGTAACTTCTAACTCACCTTTCTTGCCGCCTTGTTTCATTGCTGATGATGCTATAGCAATCATGATCGCAATCACTGCAACGACGAAGGTAATAGTTTTCGCTAAAAACAAGCCGTATTCATACAAAAATTCCAATGTATCTCTCCTAACTGACAAGCTAACCAGTGTTAACTTAACTGTTGCACTATAAGTTTATAAAATTATGATATCTAACAATATGGGGGATATAGTTTATAAAAAAAGGCCCGATGCCCAATTATGTAAAAAAGTTGATAATTTCCCTTAAAAAATATCTTCAAGCGCTTATATTATACCAAACAGGCTAATTGATTGATCATCTTAAAATGGTCTAGACATCCAATTTCTGCATTGTGTTCAACCCCTATAGCTAGCTACTGCTCTATCACACACCTTGAACTGGAACCTTTATCCTCATTGAATTTTGATCACGCATTTAATCCGCTTGTATTAATCCACATCGAGACAATGATATTATCCCATTCTCGAATGTAATGAGCATCAATATAAACATGCCTATTAGACATAAAAAAGCCCTCTGATGAGGGCTTTAGTCTAGCGTATATTCAGTGCTTACTATTGTTTAACAACAGCAGAGTCAGTAATTTTAATTAACTGCCCCATTGAAGCAAAGAACGTCGCTACTTGTGTTTGCATTTCTTGCGTTGCACGAGCACTTAATTCAGCATCAGGTGATGCAGCAGTTGGTCGCGGGTCAAGAATAGAGCTATGGTGACCATTAACAAACCTTACAGCACCAGAGCCGTTAGTGTCTTCACTTACACCTTGCAAGCCTAAGAATGCAATTGCAGGTTCAGTGCCACCCATTGGCGTAAATGGTGCTCTATTGGTTACCGTTTGGTCTGACAGGTTGTCAACACCATTACCAACAACTTCAATTAAATGTGTTGGTGTTTGTGTTGCCGCTAATGCTTGTACATAAGCAATAGGGTCACCTGAATCAGTTACCGTTTGCGCCGCAAAAGTAAATTGAGCAAAACCAGCATCTAGTGTCGCTTTTTGTTCAGCAGATAAAGCATCATAAAAAGCAAAGTAGAAAGCGCTTAGTTCTGCTTGGCTATAATTCTCCGGTAAAGTTACCGCTACAGCTGCAGCAAAGTCAGGCGATAATTGTAACGTTAAGTTAGATTTCGCTAAACCTTCAAAGGCTGGCGAATCAATACCAAAGTTAGCTAACATTAAGCCAGGCATAGCTAAGGAGGTACTAGTGATTTTAAATAAACCATCAATTTGAGGATCTAATGGCGTATTGGCTAAGCCAACGGTATTCATACCATAGATACCACCCAGTGAATGGCCCAGTAAATGAACTTTACTACTATCAATTTTAACGCTGTTATCTGCACTACCTAAGAAATTCATGCCTAAACGTAAACCTAATAAATCAGCCGTACTTTGACGTGTATTATCACGCATCGTTAACATGCTGCCTAAATTTACATAATGTAAAGTAGACACGGTACTCGTGTTGATATCATCAACATCATCACCATTTAAATCAAAGCCACGGCTACCATGTAGCGGCTGATCGATAGCAATAGTTGCGATACCATATAAAGACAACAAACCTGTGATTGGTAACATTTG
>OJDR01000102.1_pt1 | contig 34603 bp, 32 predicted proteins | sample 1593081 | NCBI WGS metagenome assembly OJDR01 (sample SAMN05416873, study PRJEB24817) | seawater metagenome | isolation source: Sea water | place: Canada:Atlantic | collected 2013-11
TTGTCAAGCTTCTATTCCTAAGAATCCCAATCGCTCACGCGGTTGGGATTTTTTTTGGCCCAAGGATGGGCCTTATCCTAAGAACGTCGGGAACGGTTCTTAGGGTTCTAATACTTAACAAAATAATTAGCGTATATTTGGTGCCGCAGTACTAAAAGAATCCCCCCACCAAGCACAACTAAAAGCCCCTGATGCTCGCGTATCAGGGGCTTTTTAATGCATTCAAAAACTAGCTTAAACAGAATGCTTTCAAGGTGATGGGTCAGGGTCTTTATAAGAGATGAATTTTGCAAAATTCATTCAAACTAAAAGATAGACGCTTGCAGGGAAGGCAAGGCAAAAGGATAATGGCGGGCTGAAATTAAGGTGTTGTCGTGTTTAAAAAAATTAAAAGGCATATATTGCCTGCATTTATGATCGCAGGGGTTTTCTTCTCGCTAAACCACGAGCGGTTTGCCAGTCCTGTATTTTATGTAGAGCCAGTGCAAAGCATTGAGCCTCAATCTTCTTTTTATATACAAGAAGATGCATCAGATGGCACCACTCAGTCTGTCCATAGTTCAACCGCCGTGTCGCTTCCTAATGGTAACTTATTGGCCATGTGGTACGGTGGCACACGAGAAGGTCATACAGACGTAAATATTTACGCTGCCGTATTTGATCGGAAAACACAAAAATGGCAAAAATCAAAACCTATCTTAGATCGTTATCAAGTGGCCAATGATTTAGATCGTTATATCAAGAAAGTAGGCAATCCTGCATTAATTCGTCACCCTGCAGGGCCTTTAATCCTTACCTATGTTTCTGTATCTCTTGCAGGCTGGGCATCCAGTCAAATAAATATGATGGTCTCTTATGATGATGGTCAAAGCTGGCATGCGTCTAAACATTTAGTGACTTCGCCTTTTTTAAATATCAGTACCTTAGTTAAAAACAATATGGTTATTTATGAAGACGGCACCATCGGCATTGCTGCCTACCATGAATTGATTGGTGAATTTTCTGAGCTTATACGGGTAAGCCTTGATGGTGAAGTCATTAATAAATATAGAATTAGCTCAGGAGCTGAAACTATTCAGCCTACCATTGCAGTGCACAGCAAAGAAAATGCAGTGACTTACATGCGGGACACCAGTAAAAATATTCAGAAGGTAAGGCGTTCAGTGACAAATGATGGGGGAGAAACTTGGAGCCCCTATGAAAATACCATACTGGATAATCCTAATTCATCCGTATTCGCTTTTTTAGATTCTAAAAATAGAAGTTGGCTAATACTTAATGATGCCGTAAAGCATGTTGAACACGCTCGTGATAATGGCGGCCATCAATCTAGAGGAAACTTGGCATTAGCAGTCTCAATGGATCAAGGTTTAACTTGGAAAATTGTTCATTACTTTGAGAAAGAGGTAGATAAAAAACCTGAAGATGCGGAATCAAAATATTCTTATCCTTGGGTGACTAAAAGCGCTAATGGTGAGTTTAACGTTTTTTATACTTGGAATAGAAAGGTGATTAAACACATTCAATTTAATCAGGCTTGGCTGGAGGAGAAAGCATGAGTGTCTTGTTTAGTTTCATGGCCCATAGCCTTGTTATCATGTGTTTGTGCTTAGCAATATTTCAGGTAAAGCGTTGGGGGAAATATTGGCCAGTGGGATACGTAATGGCTGCCCTTGTAATGGTGTTGCCAGTGGGACATTGGCTGGTGATTGAATTTCCTAGAGGGTTGCTGGGCGATTTAAGTTTGGCCAGTATTTTAATGTTGGCCACTTATCTGTTAAGCATTATGAAAAAGGAACGTATTAATAACGCCAATAGCTTTAATGGGTTAGTGATTCTAATGGCGATAATTTTATATCCTACCAGTCTGGGCTATAGTCAGTTTGATATGTATACCATCGGATTTGCTAGTGATGTTTTTTATAACTATTTTATAATGGCTATTGCGCTCATCGGCGTTATTGCTTGGTATATGGGCTATGCTCAAATTGCTGTTTGGCTGACGTTATCTGTTTTAGCCCATGGTTTAAACCTGTTTGAGAGCAATAACTTATGGAACTATTTACTTGACCCCTTAGTCGTAATTGCTTGTGTTGTTAGTGCATTTATTAAAGCCTGTAAACATATACTAACTAAATTTAAATCCAATGCTCATAATGGTGGAAGTCATGTTCAGTCAAATGCATAAAGTAGAAAAAATTGCCTATCCACTGATCGCTTTGTACGTACTGGCCGGCATGATCATCGCGATGATTTCTCCTGAATACTTTAGCAAGGTGTTTGCTAAGGAAGACGGCCCGGTTGAATGGCTAACTGTTTTGGCTCTGGTTCTCTCTTTTATAATGTGTACTCATAGAGTCATTACATTACGCAAAAGTAAAAATATGACATTTTTAGCAGTATGGGCCTTTCTCGCTTTACTGTGTTTCTTTGCCGCGGGTGAAGAGGTGTCATGGGGGCAACGAATATTTAATATAGAAAGCTCTGAATTCTTTAAACAAAATAATGCTCAACAAGAAACCAATCTTCACAATATGGTGGTTGAAGGTAAAAAAATTAATAAAATTATTTTTAGTATGGTGCTGGGGTTGGCTTTATTAACCTATTTATTAGTATTTACCACCTTATATCGCCGCTCTGAAAAATTTAGGCAGTTGTGTGATTATATGGGTGTCCCTATTGCCCAGTGGCATCAAGTGATAGCGTGGTTCGCTGTGGCAATTATTGTTGAGGTAGTGATTAAACATGTTAGTCGCTCCAGTGAGCTTTTTGAAAGTGCGGCAGCCTTTGTCTTCTTGATCAATATTACCTACCCTTTTAATAGCGAGTTATTTAAAAGTCACGATTAAAATAATGTGACACCACAGATATAAAAAAACCACTCAAGGAGTGGTTTTTTTATATCTGTGGTGTCTACTTAAGGCTCAACATCTAAGCCAATATTGTATTTAGTGTTTGAATGTCATCACTAGCCACAATGAATATGGACTTTAGAGCACCTAGATTGACTTATGTTTATTCTTTTCCCTTTTTATAGATGTTTTCATATACATAATTAGTGGCTTCAACAAACCCATCAATGGACCCACAGTCAAAGCGCTTTCCACGGAACTTATAAGCAATGACACAGCCTTCTTTAGCCTGCTTAAGAAGGGCATCAGTAATTTGAATTTCACCGTTAACGCCTGCAGATGTGTGACCAATTTTAGCGAATATATCCGGGCTAAGGATGTAGCGGCCAATAATGGCTAGGTTGCTTGGTGCATTATCTTGTGAGGGCTTTTCAACCATATCATGCACTCGAAACAAACCATTGCCTAAATCGTCTCCTGCGATAATACCGTATTTGTGAACGTCTTCATCGGGTACTTCCTGAATGGCAACGATTGAGCAGCGGAATTGATCAAATATTTTCACCATTTGAGCCAGTACGCCAATGTCTCCTTCATCAGCAATGCAAAGGTCATCGGCTAACACCACGGCAAACGGATTATCTCCCATTAAATTTTGCCCACAATGAATCGCATGTCCCAGACCTTTCATATGCACTTGGCGGGTAAAGCTAAAATTATTATTTTCAATTAGGTTTGAAACATTGCGTAATAGTGCCTCTTTACCGCTGCCTTCAATTTCTTTTTCTAATTCATAATTAATATCAAAATGATCAACTATCGGTCGTTTACCTCGACCAGTAACAAATCCGATATCCGTTAAACCGGCTTCTACTGCTTCCTCGACTCCATATTGGACCAAGGGCTTGTTAACGATGGGTAGCATCTCTTTAGGCATAGATTTAGTCGCAGGTAAAAAACGCGTTCCGTAGCCTGCCACTGGAAATAAACATTTATTGATCATTCGTGAGTCCTTAAATATTGATCTGTTAGATATAACGAAGGATTATGACAATTGTATTGCGAATACCGTACCAGTCGCCTAGGCATGTAATGTGCACCTAAAGTTATAGGGGGAGTGGGTCATCTAAGCCTATTCATTTTTGTTGTGATTCAGCAAACTCTGCACGATACTGAGATAAGCCAATATTAAGGAATGTTCATAGAATGCTAGATGTTACCGAGCCTTTTAACTTAATTCTGTTTGGTGCCATGGGTGATTTGGCCCACCGAAAATTGCTTCCTGCTTTATTTAATTTACACAAGGATGGCCGTTTAAATCCAGATGGTCGCATTTGGGCCATTACTCGATCTACTCGTAAAGAAGATGAGTACATGGGGCAGGTGAAGCGATGGTTGCTTCACTATGGTGCGCAAATGAATGATGACGAGTGGGTTTCTTTTTCAGAACGCATTCACTGGGTTGGTATCGATCTAGATAAATCAGTTGGGTATGGCAAACTTGCTAAAAAATTAGCGCAATATGATCAAAACTGTATTTATTATTGTGCTGTTCACTCAAAACTGTACCCCATGATGTGTGAACAATTATTTGCTCATAATTTAATAACAGAAAAAAGCTCCATTGTTTTAGAGAAACCTATTGGCAATGACTTAGAAACGGGAATGGCGATCAATCATCGAGTGTCTGAGTTTTTCTCCGAAAAGCAAATCTATCGAATAGACCATTATTTAGGTAAGGAAACCGTTCAAAATTTATTAGCCTTGCGATTTGCAAATTCTATATTCGAGCATCAATGGAATCAGAGATACATTGATCATATACAAATTACCATTGCAGAAACCGTAGGGGTCGAGCAGCGTGCAGGTTTTTATGATGGCACGGGTGCGATGCGCGATATGCTGCAAAATCATTTATTACAATTATTATGCATGACTGCTATGGAGCCTCCGGCCACCATGGCTCCCGAAGCAGTTCGTGATGAAAAAGTTAAAGTACTACAGGCGCTAAAACCAATAGAGGGTTCTGATATATCGGAATACGTGGTACGTGGGCAATATGAAAGTGGCATGACAGATAATAAAGGGGTGCCCAGGTATCGAGATGAACCAGGTGTCGACTCTGATTCAACCACAGACACATTTGTAGCCTTAAAAGCCGAAATTGATAATTGGCGTTGGGCGGGCGTTCCGTTTTATCTTCGTACAGGTAAACGCTTGGCAGAGCGTGCTTGTGAAATAGTGGTGCAGTTTAAAGAAGTTCCTCACAGTATTTTTGAAATGCAGCGTAAAAAAACTATGGCTAATAAGCTGACATTTCGATTGCAGCCAGATGAAGGGGTGCGATTGCAAATGTTTGAGAAAAGGGTGGGGCCGCAAATGCAGGTTCAGCCAATGGCTTTGAGCCTTCAGGATGGAGAAGAAAAAGGCAAGCGTGTACCCGAAGCTTATGAGCGCTTGTTAGCCGATGCGATTAATTTGAATCCAACCCTATTTCTTCGAGAAGATGAACTGATGACGGCTTGGCAATGGGTTGATCCAATTATCCAAAATTGGGTGCAGTCAGGCCAGCGTCCAGATGGCTATAGTGCAGGCAGTTGGGGACCAGCCGCCGCCACTTTATTGTTGGCAAGAGATGGTCGCTTGTGGGAGGAGAATAGTCAGTGATTACATTGAATTCGTACTCCAACGTAAATGAATCTATCCAACAACTATTACCCAAATTAACCGCTTTAATAGAGCAAACAATTGAAGTAAAGAAATGTTGTGCGTTGGCGTTGGCAGGGGGAAATACACCAAAGCCTTTATATAAGGCACTATCGAAAGAGCGTTTAGCGTGGGAAAAAATCAGTATCACATTAACAGATGAGCGCTGGGTAGCGGTTGATCATGAAGACAGTAATGAAAATATGATTAAACATGTTCTACTAAATAAGCTGGCAGCCAAACCTAGTTTTATACCTTTAAAAAATGATGCTATCACCGCCCAAGCAGGTGCTATTGAAGCAGGAAAACTCTTAGCAGAAGAAATGCCACAGCTCGATATGGTAATCTTGGGGATGGGAGAAGATGGTCACTTTGCTTCAATCTTTCTTGGAGTGAGCAATTTAAATGCGTTACTGAGCAAAGAGACAACTAGTAAATGCATAGCGGTTTCGCCCATGGGTAAGCAGGGTCGAATTAGCTTAACCTATTCTTATTTACTGAGTGCAAAAACCATATTTCTAGTGATTTCAGGGGAAAAGAAAAAGGCAATTATTCATGCCATTCTAGACAGCACAGAGTCCCATCAAGATTACCCTATTTACAAATTACTTAATCAAACTGTATGCCCTGTTCACATTTATTGGCATGCCTAAGGAATTTTGAATATGAATAATACCAAAGGTGTGAAAATTAACACAACTATTGAGAAAGTCACCCAAGACATCATTCAACGCAGCCATAAAAGCCGTGAAGACTATTTAGAGTTAATGGCACAGTCTCAATCAGACAAACCAATGCGCTCACAAATGGGTTGTACCAATTTAGCGCATGTACAAGCTGCATCAACCAATGATGAAAAACTCATTCTTAAAGATACTAACAAAGGCCATAATCTAGCTATTGTCTCAGCGTATAACGATATGCTTTCTGCCCATCAACCTTATTATCGTTATCCCGAAAAAATTAAAGAATATGTTTATCCTTTCGGTGCCAGTGCTCAAGTGGCATCAGGTGTGCCAGCCATGTGTGATGGTGTTACGCAAGGGCAAGCAGGAATGGAGCTATCCTTGTTTAGCCGTGACGTGATTGCGTTAAGTACAGCGGTTGGCTTATCCCATCAAGCATTCGATGGCATGATTTTGTTAGGCATATGCGACAAAATTGTGCCTGGCATGTTAATGGGAGCATTGCGCTTTGGTCACATGCCGGGTCTGTTTATGCCAGCAGGTCCTATGGGAACAGGCATTAGTAATGCCAGTAAAGCAAAAGTTCGACAGGCTCACATACAAGGAAAGGCCAGCGAAGAAGCATTACTAGAGAGTGAATCTAAAGCCTATCACTCCGCGGGCACTTGTACGTTTTATGGTACCGCCAATTCCAATCAAATGTTGTTGGAAGCCATGGGGTTAATGTTGCCAGGCTCTGCATTTGTTCAGCCTGATAGTGACGACAGAGGGAAATTTAATCAATTGGCTTGTAAAAAACTAATCGAGCTGGCTGATGACTATCAGCAATTTAGTTTGTCAAAGTTAGTTAATGAAAAATCCATTGTGAACGCATTGGTGGTGTTATTAGCAACAGGCGGGTCAACCAATTTAACCATTCATTGGGTCGCCATCGCAAAATGTGCGGGCATTCAAATTACTTGGCAAGATATACAAACCCTTTCGACTGTTGTGCCTTTGTTGTGCAAGGTTTACCCAAATGGACCGGCGGATATTAATCAATTTCATCAGGCGGGTGGTACTGCTTGGGTGTTTTCACAATTATTAAATGCAGGATTAATGTATGGCGATGTCTTAACGGTGAATGGCTCAGGGTTTTATGATTACGCGAATCGAATTACATTTGATAGTGGTAGTCATGAGTTGGTGTACGCCAGGGTAGTCAATCAAGATGCAAATATTCTAGCCTCAGTGGAAACACCCTTTGATGAAACGGGTGGCATTACCCAAGTTATTGGGAACATAGGTAAAGCGGTGATTAAAGTGTCAGCGGTGCCAAAAGACAAATGGTCTATTAAAGCGCCTGCTAGGGTGTTCACGGATCAGTTAGAGGTGGTGGCCGCTTATCAGGCAGGTTTACTGCAGCAAGACCTAGTACTTGTTTTAAAAGCGCAAGGGCCAAAATCTAATGGTATGCCAGAGCTGCATAAGTTAATGCCCATACTGGCTAACTTACAAGATGAAGGTTTTTCAGTGGCGTTGCTAACAGATGGTCGTTTATCTGGTGCCAGTGGAAAAGTACTCAGTGCTATTCATATGGTGCCAGAGGCGGCCAGTGGTGGAAATATTGCTAAATTACTTGACGGCGATATGATTGAAATTGATGCCAATAGCGGCGTGGTGAACGTGCTGGATGTGGATCTTGATGGCCGAGACTGTAAATTTGAAATGCCCAAAAACAAGGGGGTAGGCCGAGAACTATTTTCTATGTTCCGTAGGCAGGTTACCCCAGCAGATGAAGGTGCCATGAGCATTGCATGGGACGACTAACTAACCGTACATAATGAAATAATCAAAAATATATTAATTAAGGCTCACTCTATCCCTATGTCGCTTACTCAGTCTTTCAGCACATTGTTTAAACATACTAAGCCTATCATGCCAGTGATTGTGATTAATCATATTGATCAAGCCGTGCCTTTAGCCAACGCCTTAATGGCCGGCGGCATACATTGTTTAGAGGTAACATTACGAACGGATGTTGGCTTGGCGGCCATAGAAAAGATTGCCAATGAATGCCCAGATGCCATTGTTGGGGCGGGTACGGTCACCACCGCTAAGCAAATGCAGTTAGTTAAGGCGGCCGGTGCAAAGTTTGCCATTAGTCCAGGAATCTCTCATGAACTTTGCCAAGCGGCAAAAGCATTGGATTTACCTTACGCACCGGGGGTCATGACGCCGTCAGAGATTATAATGGGCCTTGAACATAATATTTCTTTATTTAAGTTGTTTCCTGCTGATCTGGCTGGAGGGCCAAAAATGATAAAAGCTTTGGCAGGGCCATTTCCTAATATTCAATTTTGTCCCACAGGAGGCGTGTCACAAGCCAATGCTTGTGAGTATTTTTCAATACCCAGTGTAGTCGCAGTGGGGGGCTCATGGGTATGCCCAGCATCATTGGTTGAGGAGCAAAACTGGCAAGCCATCACAGCACTGGCTGCGGCGGTGTAAAATTAACTCATAAATAAGAGTGGTGAAATAAATCGCTTCTCTTATTTTTTTATAAATTAAACAAATATCCTTTCTACTTCTACTTCTACTTCTACTTCTACTTCTACTTCTACTTCTACTTCTACTTTAATTTCATCAGCTCAATATTTTCCACGAATAAATTAATACTAGCATGGTAAGTTTTTATTCATGCCCATTACTGGTTCACTAATTGCAATGTCATTGTATGGCAATAAAAATGATGCGAAGCTTCTTATTAAAAGCACAATGAAAGTGCGAAATATGAAAGAGCATCAAATTAGGGCACGAGAATGAATAAAGCAATGCAATTCATTGATGAGTTGATTCAACAGCAGGCACTGCCTTTAGAATATAAAGCACTGGTGGAGGATTACTTGTGGCCATTGGTTCAAGATATGGCAATGGTTTATAACAGACGCACCAAAACCGAATTAGCCAATAAAAATACCTCGCCTTGGTTAGTGGGCTTGCAGGGTACTCAAGGCAGTGGAAAAAGTACTGTTTGTTTATTTGTTAAGGCCTTGCTAGAAAAATGTTTTGATTTAAATGTTGTTATCTTATCCATTGATGATTTTTATAAAACCCACCAAGAGCGCGTGGCGCTTTCAAAAAAAATCCACTCTCTTCTTATCACTCGTGGTGTGCCAGGAACCCATGATGTTGATCTTGCTATGGAAACTTTAAATAAGCTTTCGAATTTAGTTGATGGTCAATCTTGTTCTGTTCCTAGCTTTAGTAAAATTCTCGATGATAGATCCAGGAAAAATGATTGGCCTGTTATTACCAATAAGGTTGATGTGATTTTATTCGAGGGCTGGTGCATGGGTATTCCCCATCAAACAAACACCCAATTAAATAAACCAGTGAACAAACTTGAAAAAAACGAAGATAGCAATGCCCAGTGGCGACTATTTGTAAATGATAATTTGAAAAAAGACTATAAGGATTTATTTGTCAAGCTAGATGATTTAATTGTCTTGCAGGCCCCTAACTTCAATTGTGTCTACCAGTGGCGATTATTGCAGGAGACAAAATTAACCAGACAGGTTGGAGAACTGAAAAGCGTTTCAAAAACGCGTATACAAACTCCAAAACAAATTGAACGCTTTATATCTCATTACGAACGTCTAACTCGTCATGCTCTTAATGTATTGCCAGAAAAGGCTAGTTGGATAATAGAGCTAGACGATGAACACAATATGACATCATTAATCCGAAATAAAAATAAAGTAAGGCTGGAATAAATGTTTGAACAGTGTGTCATTTTTACAGATTTAGACGGCACCTTACTTAATCATTATGATTATTCATGGGAGCCAGCATGTAAAGCTCTAGCCGAAGCTAAAAGACACGATATCCCCGTCGTTATTAATACCAGTAAAACTCGTGCCGAAGTCAATACTCTATTAACTCGTCTCCCTTTGAATAAACAGCCCTTTGTAGTAGAGAATGGGTCTGCCATCATATTTCCTGATATTAACAGCGAATTGCTTGGTAAAATTAAAAATCAACCGCAATATCAATTAATAGATGATCAGCATGTTTGGGTGTTTGGCGAAAGTAGAGCATCACTGTGTAATTGGCTCATTAATATTAAAAATGAAGATGGCTTCTTGTTGGAAAGCTATCAAGATTGGTCAACCGAAACGATCATTAGCAAAACAGGCTTAACTGAGAGTCAGGCTCTAGAGTCTCAGAAAAAAGAGTTCAGTGAACCCTTTCAATGGTTTGATACCAGTGAAAAACTATCTGAATTTATACTCAAAGCACAATCCCAAGGTTATTCAGTTTTGAAAGGTGGACGCTTTTTTCACCTACAAGGTGCTGTTACCAAAGCCTGTGCTTTAGATTTTTTTAGCACCCATAAAGACGTACTATTTCCCAGTGCAGATATCCTCAAATTAATTGCCTTGGGCGACAATCAAAATGATGTCGACATGCTTAACCGCGCTGATCTGGCCATTTGTATTAAATCACCTGTCAATGAATTTCCAAATGTGAGTAATTCGCAGGTTATCTACAGTCATCAATTTGGCCCGCAAGGCTGGAATGAAGAAGTACTCAATTTAATAAAACGCCTAGAAATTTACTATCCAAATAATTAATCAATGATATAAGGGTTCACATGGCTGATTTTTATCAGAACGGCATTATCACAACACTGCATAACTTAAACCAACGACCATTAGAAGATATGGAGGCTGAGTTAAGAGCATTCTCTAAGATTCGCCCCATGACGCTTGTGCTGCCATCTTTGTATTCAGAATTAGAAGGAGCCGCGTTGCCGAATATTGTTAATGAATTAAGTAAGGTTGATTACTTAAATGAAATTATCATTGGTTTAGATCGCGCAACAGAAGAAGAATACATAAAAGCACTCGATTTTTTTAAACCACTTAATCAAAAATTTAAAGTATTGTGGAATGATGGGCCAAGGTTAAGGGCAATAGATAAGCGCTTAATGGAAGAAGGACTTGCGCCTATGGAAGCGGGTAAAGGCCGAAACGTTTGGTATTGCTTGGGTCATGTATTGGCTTCTGGAAATTCACAATCAGTGGCGCTGCATGATTGTGATATTTTAACTTACGATCGAAGTTTGTTGGCTCGTTTAATCTATCCTGTGGCCAACCCAAGTTTTAATTATGAATTCTGTAAAGGCTTTTACGCTCGTGTGGCCAGCGGAAAAATTCATGGGCGAGTGAGTCGATTATTAGTGACGCCTTTAATTCGTGCCTTGAAAAAAACCTTAGGTAATAACCCATACCTTGATTACATCGACAGCTTCCGTTATCCGTTGGCGGGTGAGTTTTCATTTCGTACCGATGTGATTAACGATATTCGAATTCCAAGTGATTGGGGATTAGAAATTGGTGTGTTGTCTGAAGTTAATCGAAATTACGCCAATAACCGTTTATGCCAAGCTGATATTGCCGAAACCTATGATCATAAACATCAAGATTTATCCCCCGAAGACGCTGAAAAAGGGCTAAGCAAGATGTCAGTGGATATTTCCAAAGCTTTGTTTCGAAAACTTGCCACTAATGGCGTGGTGTTTAATACCGAAACATTTCGATCCATTAAGGCGACGTATTTTAGAATCGCACTGGACTTTGTGGAAACCTATAATAATGATGCCATCATGAATGGTTTGAAATTAGATATTCACGCCGAAGAAAAAGCCATTGAAATGTTTGCAAGAAATATTTTGTCAGCAGGTCAAAATTTCTTAGAAAACCCCATGGAAAAACCCTTCATGCCAAGCTGGAACCGTGTCACCAGTGCCATGCCTGATGTTTTGAAAGAAATACATCAAGCGGTGGAAAATGATATGAAAGAATATTTGTAATCAGTAAAGCGATTGAATTAGGGCTGTCCCATGAAATATAAACTTAATGATGCATTAAAATTGAAAGTGATGTCCCATTTAACGGTTATTTACCCTAATGAAAATGTAGACGTATTAGCCGGTGAGCTCATTCATTTAATGAAGTTAGATGAAGATTGCGTAAAAGCCAATAGTCATCATAACCGTTGGGATGAAACCGATATTTGGATGATTGCTTATGGTGACAGCATACAATCACCCAACTGTATGCCTTTGCAGTCTTTGTTTCATTTTGCACGTCGTCATTTATCCGGTTTAATTAATGGTGTGCATATATTGCCTTTTTTTCCATACAGTTCGGATGATGGTTTCTCGGTGATTAACTTCTCACAAGTAAATGAAAGTTTAGGTACATGGCAGGATATCGAAGCCATTTCCAAAGAGTTTCATTTAATGGGGGATTTGGTGGTTAATCATTGTTCCAGTCGTAGTTTGTGGTTTGAAAACTACAAACAATGTAAGCATCCAGGGAAAGACTACTTTATTACGGTTGATGATGACTTTGATGTATCACAAGTGGTGCGTCCCAGAACCTCTGCACTTTTGCGAACAGTAGAAACGTTTGAAGGTAAGAAAAAAGTGTGGTGTACCTTTAGCCATGATCAAGTGGATCTTAATTACCAAAATCCGCAGCTGTTATGGGAAATGATCAAGACCATCAAGTTGTACTTAGATAATGGCGTCAGAATATTCCGCTTAGATGCCGTAGCTTTTTTATGGAAGAAAAGTGGTACCCCCAGTATCCATTTAAAACAAACCCATGAAATGGTCAGGCTGTTTAGAACTTTGATTGAACATCACAGTGAAGACGCCATTATCATTACCGAGACCAATGTGCCCAACACCGAAAATTTATCCTACCTAGGCAACGCTAATGAAGCCCATGCGGTGTATAACTTTTCATTGCCTCCGCTTTTATTACAAGCGCTTAATAGTGGCAACTGCCAGCATTTGAAACAATGGCTTGTGACCATGCCCCCTTCTCAAATGGGCACCTTTTATTTTAATTTTATCGCCTCCCATGACGGCATTGGTTTGCGCCCCGCTGAAGGGTTACTGGATCAAAGCGAAATTAATGAGTTGGCAAACTGTATGAAAGAGTTTGGAGGGCGTATTTCCTGGCGGACCAGTGACGACGGACAAGACAAACCCTATGAAATTAACATTACTTTATTTGATGCACTTCAAGGCACAAATAAAGGCCCTGATCGATGGCAAATAGCTCGATTCATGTGTGCTCATGGTGTGATGTTGGCGTTAGAAGGTGTGCCTGCCATTTATATACACAGTTTTTTGGGCACTCAAAATTATTATCAAGGGGTTGAACACACTAACCATAATCGAACCATTAATCGCTTTAAATGGAACGAACACGACTTAGAAACATTATTGGCAGCAGACAATCATCATTCTGTTGTTTTCAATAAAATGAAACAGCTTCTGTCAATTAGGCGTAAAGAAAGCAGCTTTCATCCTAATGGGGAGCAATTTGTTTTACATATTAATGATGAATTATTCGGATTCTGGCGTCAGAGCATCGATCGTAAAGATAAAGTGTTTTGTATCTTTAATGTGACGAATCAAGTGCAGCCCTTGGATTTGACCTGTTTGAACCTGCCACACGATGGCACATGGCAGGATCTTGTCTCTAATACACGTTACCAAGACATCTATGAAACGGTAAAACTAAAACCTTATCAATTTGTGTGGCTAAAAGTGAATGTGTAGCCATTTTTAACAGATGAACTTGTGGGCTTATCCCGCCTCTCTTTAAGCCCATAAAAGCCAACTACACTGAAGTGATAAATAAACACTAAAAGCTGTTTAGGCATCACATGTAGGCATGGAGGCTAGGGCTTGGTACGTTGGGTAGGGCTTTTGGCTTGGCTGCTATGCGGTGCAATACATGGCAAGGAAGTCTTGCAGGTTAGTGTGAGTCATCATCAGAGCACCGCTCAGGCTTTTGACGGCATTGAGGGCCTGGAGGTGTCCCAATGGGAAACCGAGCTGGTGGTGCCTCTAGCGTTGCGTGCTACTTCGGCTGGCTTATGGCTACAAGGGCTGCAGTTTACTGAAAATCGGCTTACTTTAAGTGGCAGCACCGATACCACCCGGCGCCTGTATCGGTTTTCCTTGCCGTTAGAATATCACCCCAAAAAGCATGGTCGCTGGCAATATTATTGGCACCTAGAGCCAGCCTATTACAGCGATGAAACCCTCATCGATGAAAAGCGCTTCTTATTGGAATACCAGTTCATTTCTCGGTATAGCATGGGTCACTCCGTCAACTGGGTGGCGGGTCTTCGTCAAGACAGTCGATTTGCATCTAAGCAGCTCTATCCTGTATTTGGTTTAGAGTCTCGCCCTAATAAAAAATGGCTGCACCATTGGGTATTTCCTGATGTCTATAGTGAGGTCAATTTTAAACGCCACCACTTTGCTCAAGCCTTTGTGCGCCCCAGTGGGGGCTATTGGCCCATCACTCAAGCCGATGGCAGCAGTGCTACAGTGGGCATGACTAACTGGCTGTTTGGGGTGTCGTTGCGTAAAAAAACCAAATCCCCCTTTTTTGTGCGACTGGAAGTGGGCACCAAGCTCATGGGGCGGGCAAGTGTGGCGGGATCTGATGGGGATTTAGGCAGTGCCTACTTCTTCATGTTAAGCCTAGAAACCGACATTTCGGCCAATCAATAGCTTACCAGCAGGTAATACGGTCATTAAAGTGCCCATCATGAGCCCGTGACGGCACACCAATAAATATCAGGTGACAAAGGCATTAGGGCCTTAAACGCTTTTGTGGCAAAATGAGCGCCGATTTATTTGTCACATTTTTTACACTAAGAAGGCCCCATGGATTTTATTAAGAACAACTGGGAAATCCCCCTGTTTATCTTGTTTGCAGTGCTGTGTGTGGCATTTGCCGATGTGGACCTTTGGCTCACGTCGCTGTTTTGGCATGAGCAAAATGGTTTTTACCTGAATGATCAGTCTTGGGTGCAGTTTGTGTATGTGGTGTTTCGTTATATGCCGGTGCCGGTGATCTTATTGCTAATACTGGCCCTTATTGCTCCCTGGTTTATTAAGTCTTTTGAGGGCACCCGTAAAAAATCAACCTTCTTATTACTGGTGTTGCTTATTGGCCCAGGTTTAATTGTTCACCCCATATTAAAAGATAACTGGGACAGGCCGCGCCCTAGAGACGTACAAGAATTTAATGGTCAGCGCGAATTCAAACCGGCTTTCATCATGAGTGAACAAGAAGGAAAAAATCAAAGTTTTGCCAGTGGCCACGGTGCCATGGGATTTTACTTTATGGTTTTTGCTTGGATATTTCGCAAACGTCGTTATTTGGCTTTTGGTTTGTTGGTGGGCACGGTGGTGAGTGCTGGACGAATCGTACAAGGGGGGCATTTCTTAAGTGATGTTTTAACCTCAGCGTTCATTGTCTATTTTACCAGCAGAGTAATGTCTTACTACCTTTTAGGTTATGCCAATATCCGCAAAGAGAAGTCGGTCAGTAAAAGTGTATTGTGAGCTTTTATTTACATTGGTTATAAAAAGGCAGAGTTGAAATAGCAGTAGAGTCATTACACTGTGTGTCGTAAATGTAATGAAATATATCTAAAAAAGGCCATTGTTACCCAAGTGTTATTAAGGGATAACAGCGGCTTTTTTTGGTTTGAAAACTTACAAAACACCTAATAAAGCACTACATCTCTTTACATTTCACTGTATTTATTCAAGTTCCCCAAGGCTAATGTGATAACAGGTTCACAAAAAAGAGGGCGGCCTATGTTACACAATGTTGATGACCACGATTGTTACATGCACCACCTAATGGCTATGTCACAGCGTTATGATATTTCAATCAGCGATGATGTGCGTAACCAACAGGGTGCCGTCCTTGTGCCTAAGGGGGGTAAGTTTGATTTTAACCTTGCCGAAAAAATTGCTCATCATCAACTTGAGCAACCACTTGAGAATTATGTTTACGTACATCATCCTCTGAATGCCCAGCAGCTGGTGGCTTTTTATAAAGCAATTTTTAAAAAGCATAAAAACTTTGCCATGTTTAATCAGCGCTGGCAGCTTGATGAATTACTGTTAAGTGGCTGCCAATATCTAGAAGAGTTTCCCATCGTTCAGCAAAAAATGACGGTGCTTAAGGTACAGATGCCTCATTTGTTTCAGCAGTCTCTATTTTGTGGCTATGTGAGTATGGCCATTGCTAAGCAAATGGGGGCCAGTCTTATGGATTGCAAACTGGTGTTTTTGGCGGGTCTTATTCACGATATAGGCATCTTGCATTTAGATTCAGAATTGCTCGAGCAAAAGGGTGAATACACCCCAGAGCAATGGCGCGCCATGCACAGTCATACGGTTATTGCCCATAAAATACTCAATCGCATTGAAGAGCTGCCTTGGAAAGTTTCTATGGCGGTACTAGAGCATCATGAACGCTTTGATGGTTCAGGGTACCCATATGCTAAGCAAGGTAGAACTCTTGGCATGATGGGGCAAATAATTGGCATGGCAGATACCTGTTTGGCGCTTTATAAAAGAGACCTTGCTCATAAGGAGTTAGGCTTCGATGCTTTAGTGCCAGTGTTGCAATTAAACCCAGACATTTATTGCCGTAAAGTTTTTAAAGCCACAGTAGAATTAATTAGGGGGATTGCCTGGCCGGTAAAGCGGGTATACAGCGATGAAAACATGCCCGGTGTGATTAGTCGCTTAATGCTTGACAACGAAGGCATTCATCATGATTACACTGTGATCTATAGCCTTGTGACCAGCATACGCCCTCACTTGCCTAATAATAAAAAGGCCATCATGTTAAATAATATGGCCAATCGCATACATAAGTGTTTGTTAAGTTCGGGCATTTTGCAAAGTGAGCATAATGATTGGATGATGTTGCCAGAAAAAGGCCACCTTCAGGAAGACTACCTTGCCATTGAGCGACTAGAAATTATGTATAACGAAATAAAGTGGCAAATTAAGCAATTAAATAAACTGATATTCTTGCTGTGGGAAAAACATCAGTTTAAACAGCCTGCATTGAATAAGATCGTTAAGAACGGTTTGTTTCAAATTATTCAATACCATAAACAACAAAGTATTGCGGTAGTGCATTAGAATTACCGACTAAGCCTAGGCTAACGAGAAATTATCTCATTGGTCTAGGCTTTTTTATGCCTGTCAATATAAGTGGTTTAATTTTCAATGTGTTTTTTCTGTCTTTGCTTTTAATTTAACTCATCAACTTTATTCAGGAATTCTTAAACCAAATTCCGCTACGTAATTAAAATCATACTTTTAAATAACTGAAATATTTAAATAAAGAAGCTGAGTGTTGTAAAAATAATTGTCTTTTTTGTGGCGCTGTTAACGGTGTGTTATGGCGGGTAACAAAAGATACAAAGCCTGATTTTCATTACATTTTTACTGTGAATTGAGTACAAGGCATTACAAATTAGGCTTTTTATCGAACGCCATCACAGTTAATCTGATAACAGGTTCACAAAAAGAGGTTGCTAATATGTTACAAGATGCTGAAAGCCAAGTGTGTTATGTGCAGCACCTAATGAATATGTCACAACGCTTTAGTATTACCATTAGCGATAATGTGTGTAATAGACAAGGGGCTGTTTTAATTCCAAAGGGTGAGCACTTAGATGACAACCTAGTTGAAAAAATATCTCATCATCAACTTGAGAAGCCTCTTGAAAATTGTGTGTACCTACATGACCAATTGAGCGCACAGCAATTAATGTCGTTTTATAATATTATTTTTTCAAAGCATAATAATTTTTCGTTATTTCATAAGAATAGCGATCTGGAAGAAGCTTTGATGGCAGGCTGCGAATACTATGAGCAATTCCCCTTAATTAAACAAAAAATGACCGTGCTTAAAATTCAGATGCCACAGCGCTTTAAGCAATCATTATTTTGTGCTTATTTTAGTTTGGCCATTGCTCAAAAAATGAATGACGAAAATATAAATTTAGCTGAAGTGTTTTTAGCCGGTCTCATCCATAACATTGGCATGTTGCACATGGATACTCGTGTGTTAACAGAAAAAGGTGACTACAACGCTCAGCAATGGCACACCATGCATAGCCACGTCAGCATAGCCCATGAAATATTACAGCAAGTGCCTTCACTTCCTAACGATGTGGCCACAGCCGTTTTGGAACACCATGAACGTTTTGATGGGTCAGGTTATCCCTTTGCAACAAAAGGTCCTAACCTTGGCTTAATGGGGCAAGTGGTTGGCATGGCCGATACCTGCTTATCTCTTTACAAAAGGGATTTGTCCAGTCATAAACTGGGCTTTGATGCCCTGTTACCGGTATTGAACTTAAATAAGAATTTATTTAACCCTTTAGTGTTTAACGCCATTGAATCCATCATTAACGACATTGACTGGAGTGTGCAACGAATTTGCGCAAACGAGGATATGCCCACGTTAATCAGTGGCATCATGTTGGATAACGAATGCATTCGTTTTGACTACGCCATGATAGAAAAATTAATTGAATGCATTCGCCCACACTTATTTTTTAACAGCGAAGCCAGAATGCTGAACAATATGTTTAATCGTTTGCAGTGCAGTTTGATCTCATCGGGTATTTTAAAAAATGAACATATCGAATGGATGGTGATCAGTTTCGGCGCACAACAAAATGAAGACTACCTTGTGATTGAACGCTTACCCATTACCTATAATGAAATTAAATGGCAGATCGCTCAGCTTAAACATTTGTTCCGTTTAATGTGTGAAAAGCATCAATTAAAAAGCAGCCAATTTGAAAGCACGGTGAATAATGGCTTATGGGAAATGGAGCAATATGAGAAACAGCATACATTGCCTGCCATTCACTAAGGCTCTGGTGCGTTACATGCAAATAAGCGTATAGGCTAGGGTCTGCGAAAGTGGCCGCAGACCTGTTAAACTGTCGCCAATTTTAGACGATCACTCTTTTTTGGCACTGTTTATGGCACTTCAATATAAAATTGTACCGGTAACCCCGTTTGAGCAAAACTGCAGCATCATTTGGTGCGATGAAACCCGCGAAGCGGCGGTAGTTGATCCTGGTGGTGATTTACCCCGCATTCATAGGGCCATAGATGAGCTTGGCGTCACTTTAAAGGCTATTTGGTTGACCCATGGGCATATTGATCATGTGGGTGGTACAGGTGAGCTGGCGCAGCAGCAAAACCTACCTATTATAGGCCCTCACAAAGAAGAGCAGTTTTGGCTAGATATGCTGCCTCAGCAAAGTGCCATGTTCGGTTTCCCCCCCTCTAAAACCTTCAGCCCTTCAACCTGGTTAGAAGAAGGGGACACCATTGAGATAGGCAAGCAATCATTAAGTGTATTGCACTGCCCTGGGCACACACCAGGTCACGTGGTGTTTTACAGTGAAGCAGCCAAATTAGTGGTGGTAGGAGACGTATTGTTTAATGGGGGAATTGGTCGCACCGATTTTCCTAAAGGGGATCACCAGACTTTGCTTAATGCCATTAAAGATAAGTTATTTACTTTGCCAGAAGAAACGGCATTTATACCAGGTCACGGTCCCATGTCGACCATAGGACACGAAAAGAAAACCAATCCGTTTGTTAAGATGTATGGTTAGGGTTTGGAGTATATATTTAATGGATATTAGGATGATAAGGATGTCGCTTTGCTGCCAGACCTGAAAATTTCAATGAGTAGTGCCTTGAATAGGGCTGAGTGTATATCTAGGTTGGATAATAATTTATGCCAATGGAGCCCTCATCTAGGTAATAAGAGAAAAGTCTTCATGGGAGAGAGGTTCGGCGACGAATTCAAATTTAGCCAAGCCCGGCAACTTGGTAATTCCTTTCAGCCTATTGCTACTGGCCGATTTGAAGAGGAGGCAGGTAGAACTAATATAGTAATTTCATTTCGTATGCACGCTATGGTAATGCTGTTTTTGTCTATCTTTGTCGGTTTTTTGTTTTTAATGTTCATTAATCTATTACTCGAACTGCATATTGGAGCTTTGTTCATCATTTTCTTTTTGTTAGCGCCATTAGGACTCATTTATATTGGGTTTTATCTGCAGATTCCGAAATTTAGAAATAGAATTGCTCATATATTAGAAGGACACTGAAAATATTGGCTACCAGTGAGTTCATAAGCAAGTTGAGTTAGTTATTGGGGGTGGTGGATAAGGAATTCCTTTTCGTAGACCTTAATTAGATTGTTGCAGATATTAGAACCCTATAAATTGCGTCCTGCATTTATAGGATACCGTACATCCTGTACGTAAAAAATCCCCAAAGGTGGCGACCAATGGGGACGAAGGGACTATGAACTGCTAACCCACATAATGTTTAGCAGCTGATTCCATCCTATCCCAGTTGCCTGCAAAGAAGTGTTAAGCAATAGTAAAGACTGAGTAAATACTGTGTAAGTTGCATTTTGTTTTATAAGGGTCATGATAAAAAATCCTTTATTAACGAACTTTTTGATTAAACGCCCATGAGCAATCAAACACTGAACTTAACAAGCAATCTTTACCAATACCTCTTAGACACCAGCTCTCGCGAATCAGATCTGTTAAAAAAGCTGCGTCTAGAAACCGCAAAAGACCCCATGGCCCGTATGCAAATCTCTCCTGAGCAAGGCCAATTTATGGGGCTGCTAACTCAATTAATCGGTGCGCGTAATATTATCGAAATTGGCACTTTCACCGGTTACAGCGCCATCTGTATGGCGCAAAATATCATAAAGCCAGGCAAGATTGTGTGTTGTGATGTAAGCCGTGAATGGACTGATGTGGCCCAAAAATATTGGCACCTTGCAGGGGTGAGCGAGCTATGTGATTTAAAATTAGCCCCTGCCATGGATACCCTCAAAGACTTACTTCAGTCAGGTAATGCTCGCAGTTTTGATATGGCATTTATTGATGCCGATAAAGAAAATTATGATCAGTATTATGAAGCATGCTTACGCTTGATGCGCCCAGGTGGGCTGATTTTAATCGACAATACCCTATGGTCAGGGCGGGTGTGTGATGTTTCTGTCAATGATATGGATACTCAGGCTATCCGTGCATTAAATCTAAAACTGAAAAATGATAAGCGCATTACCCTAAGCCATCTACCCATTGCAGATGGGTTAACCTTGTGCCTAAAACACTAGCCGGTATTGTATGTCTACTGGATGATAAAAGGCGTTTAGCCCAAATGCACACTTTGACGTTATAGATGGCCCAGCTATGCTTTAAAGGCCTCTAAGGGGACGAGTATGCTTAAAACATTGCTTTGGGCGGCCTTTATATTTTTTGGTGTGATCATCAATACCTATGCTCGTCCGTTTACCATACTTGCCACTCAGTCACCGCCCTTTAAATATCTCGACCAGCAACACCAGCCCGCTGGCCTACATGTAGATATTTGGAGAATTATCCTTTTAGAGTTGGATGTGCCTTATGACTTTAAATTTGTCGGGTGGGGCAGTAAGCGTGTTAAAACTGAAATAGAAAAAGGCAATGCTGAGTTGCATTTCAGTCTTTCTAAATCTAAATCTCGTTATAAACTTTATATTTACCCTGAAGAATCTTATCACTCACAGCAATACAGCTTTTTCATTCGTGCTAAAGACAAGGGTATTATTCAATATCAATCATTGGCAGATTTGCAAGGCTTAATGGTGGGGGCCACAGAAAGTTATACTTATACAAAGGCCTTTTGGGAAGCTGGCCTTAATCTAGACCTGACCACTAATAATTCTTTGCATATTAATAAGCTTTTAAAAGGGCGAATTGATGTGGCTCTATTAAAAAAGCACGCTTCTTTATACGAATTAAATCGCCTTGGTCATCAAAAAGAAGTGGTTATTCTACCCAAACCTTTAATCAATAAAAAAACCTATGCGGCTTTTTCAAAAGCATCAAAGCAAAAAGATAAGCAATATGTCATTAAAAACTACGACAGAATTATTCGCCGTTTAAAAACAGAGGGCATCATAGAAGCGCTTTATATTAAATACTTCCAGCAACCTTAATTCATTTAGCCAAGCCAGATTAAACTTTAATAAGCGCAGGCTCTTTCAGAATGCCCCTAATATTAAAGGTAATTTGTTGAGTTAGAAAATCTTTAAATTCAATGTCTAAATTATCGTAAAACCCATCAATCAATAACGACGCAATGCCGTGCACATTGGCCCAGCAACACCTGGCTAAATAGTGGGGGTCTTTATCCACTAGTAACCCTGATTCCACGCCAATTACCGCCTGATTTAAAACCACCTGAAAAGACGCCATGCTGGACTCCATTAAATCTGGGTGCTGGCAGCGATTTTCTATTTTACTGCCAAACATAAGCTTGTATTGCTCAGGGTGATTCATGGCAAATTCCACATAGGCTACCCCCACTGCAATAAGATTATCTAGGCAAAGTTTATGGTGGGCAGCGGCTTGTTGTTCCATGGCCAGCTTGGCAAAGCCTGCTCGAGCCAATGACACCAATAAGCGGGTTTTGTCTTTAAAGTGGCGGTAGGGAGCCGTTTGTGAAACACCAATATCACGAGCTAGGGCCCGTAAACTCAGCTTCTCGACTCCATCTTGCTTAATTCGAATCAAAGCTGCGCTCATTAAAGCACTGGGAACATCACCGTGGTGGTATTGGCTATTTTTGTCCAAAGTCATGACGAATTGGGCCTTAGTGTTGACACTGCTAACATATGAAACTAGGATGTAATCAGTGTAAACATCCTTGTATCAGATTAACTCAAACAGGGTGTGTGTTCAACAAATGGGAGAATGACATGTGGCAAACCTTGGCTAACCAGCATGCTAATTGGCTTAATACGACTAAAAGCGCGTTAAAAATTGCGATGATTGGCTTAGTAAGCACCCATGTTTTGGCCAATGATCCATTAACCACGCCCCCCACAAACCAGCCGAACACGGTGCCTTCTATTATTGAGGTGCCTGTGAGCGTTATGCCTGTGCATTTTGAAGCGTCCGCTAAGAAGGTGGTAGCCAGTGGATCAATTCGTCCTATTTCAGAGCAAATGTTGGCCTTTAAAACCTCAGGCATTATCGACAAAGTGTGGGTGAAAGAAGGCCAAACCGTTAAAAAAGGAGACCTATTGGCTTCTTTGTTGTTGGAGGAAATAGACGCGCAAGTGGCTAAAGCCAATGCCGTGTTAGATGACGCTAGTCGTCAGTTAGAGCGCATTACTGAGCTTAAAGGCCGCCAATTGGCCTCCGATGAAAGGGGACGCCAAGCTCAAACAGCCGTTCAAATCGCCACTTCCGATTTAGCCATTGCAAAATTTAACCGACAATACGCCGTGATTCGTGCCCCTGCTGATGGCCGCGTCTTAACCCGCCACATAGAAAATCATGAGTTGATTCAAGCGGGTCAAAAAGCGTTTGTTTTTGCCGACCTTAAGCAAGGTTGGAGTGTGCGCTTGTCTGTTGCCGATGTGGACGTGGTGAAGCTTAAGTTAAAGGATCCTGCCAGCATTCAAATGGATGCTTACCCAGGACAAGTGTTTAGTGGTTACATTCGAGAAATTGCCGGTCGCAGCGATGCACGCTCTCAAACCTTTGAAGTGGATGTGCTGCTCAATGAAGCCCCTCGCCTGTATTCAGGTTTAATTGCCCATACCCAAATTACTCCATCTTTCACTCAGTCTTTGGCAAAGGTGCCCATGACCTCTCTTATTGAAGCCAATGGCACTCACGCCCGCATTTACGTACTAGATGAGCAAGGTAAGGCAGTATTGCAAAATATCAACATCGCTTATTTAAACGGCGCTTATGCCATGGTGTCGGCTGGAGTAGAAGAGGGCGAGAAAATCGTGGTGCAAGGTGGGCCGTTTATCTTAGATGGCTCGGCCATTGCGGTGATGAACACCTTGAGGATCACCCCCATGAAAGACAGCCTCAATTTAACGCCGGCTCAATAGGCCCACTAAAATAGGAGATTGAATATGCAGTTACCTGTTTTGGCCATTCGCAATCACCAGCTAACTTGGTTGATGAGCATTATTTTAGTGTTACTGGGTGTGGTGTCCTACTTAACCATGCCCCGCGCTGAAGACCCTCAATTAGATTTCCCCATGGTCAGTGTGACGGTCGTGAACCCCGGCACGATTCCAGCCGACATGGAGTCCCTCATTGCCGACCCTATTGAAGAAGCCATTAACGAGCTTGAAGATTTAAAAGTGGTGAAAACCAATATTGAAGATGGTCTTGTGCGTGTGCAGGTTGAGTTTTTGTATGGCTCAGACGCCGATGAAAAATATGACGACGTGCAAGGGGCAGTTAATGCCCTCAGGGATGACTTACCACAGGGCATTGTTAAATTTGATGTCACCAAGATATCCCCCAATGGCGTGGGCATCGTTCAATTAGCACTTAGCAGCAGCACAGGTGATTTTTCCAGCTTACGTCAATACAGTGAAAAACTAGAAAACCGATTAGAAAAAGTACCCGGCGTTAAATTAGTCGACATAGAAGCCATGGCCAGCATGGAAGTTCAAATCTTAGTACAACCTGCTAAATTACATGCATTGGGTTTGGGTCTAGAGCAAGTACAAAATGCAGTGAACAGCGCCGCCTTAAATGTTCCCGGTGGTCACGTGCATGCGGGGCAGCGCCGCTTTAGCGTGCTCACCAGTGGCGATTTTAAAAACCTCACCGAAATAGAAAATACTGTGGTGGCATCTAATAATGGTCAGCCTATTTATTTACGTAACATCGCCACTGTATCCATTAGCGATGGCTTACCTAGTTACCGTGGTTTTTATAAAAATCAAACCAGTGTGTTTATTTCCGTGGTGCAGCGCCCTGGCAGTAATATTTTTAATGTGACTGAAAATATTCATAAAGTGATTGATGAATTTACACCTCAATTGCCTAAGCAATTAACCTTGCATGTGATTAATGATCAAAGCATCAGTGTTGATAAACGGGTCAGTGGGTTTTTCTCAAACCTTATTCAAGGATTAGTGTTAGTGGCAGTGGCCACGGTTTTAGTATTGGGCCGAGGTCCTAGCATCGTGGTGGTCATGGCCATTCCAGTGTCTATTTTTATTGCCATTGGTTGGTTAGATTTAAGCGGTTTTGCTCTGCAGCAAATGAGCATAGTGGGTTTAGTAATTGCATTAGGGTTGCTGGTGGATAATGCCATCGTGGTGGCTGAAAACGTATTACGGTTGCGCCGCAAAGGCTTGAGTGCCAAGCAAGCCGCCGAGCAAGGCAGTTCACAAGTGGGCATGGCCATCGTCAGTGGCACCTTAACGACTGTTTTATCGTTTGTGCCCATGCTGCTTATGCAAAATGGTTCGGGCAGTTTCATTCGTTCTATGCCCGTGACAGTGGTATTAACCTTGTTAGCTTCTTTGTTAGTGGCGCTGACGCTAACACCTTTATTGGCCAGCCTTATGAACAAGGGCGCCATGAAGCAAACCCGTATTCAAAAGAAATTAGATATCTTAGCTTCAGGTAAATACAGTCAACGACTTTCTTGGGCTTTGAGTCATCCGAAAAAAATAATGGCCATAGCACTCGCTACTTTTATGTTGGCGTTTGCCTTGTTTCCTTTTATTGGGGTGAGTTTATTTCCAAAAGCGGAAAAGCCCATGGTACTGATCAATTTAGAATTGCCAGAAGGGGCAAGCTTTGCGCAAACCCAAGCGCGCGCCCTACAAATGGAAAAGGTCGTGGCAGCACAACCTTTAGTTAATGATGTGGTGGTGAACGTGGGCCGAGGTAATCCGCGTATTTATTATAATGTTTCCCCTAGTCGTCAAACTCCAAATTTTGCCCAACTTTTAGTGAAACTCAATGCCAGTAAACTCAGTGTGGTAGAGCCCTTTGTTGAAGACATGCGCCAGCAATTAAATCAGTATCCGGGGGTGCGTATATTCATTAAAGAGTTTAACCAAGGGCCCCCAGCAGAAGCGCCTATCTCCATTCGGGTGATTGGCGAAGACTGGATTAACATTCGTCAAGGTGCTGCTCTAGTAGAAAGTATCGTGCGTGATAACCCTGGTACGGTGAACACCGATAACCCCATTGGCAAACATAAAATCGATGTGAAGCTAAACATTAATCGCGACAAAGCCGCTATGCTGGGTTTGCCTATTAATCAAATTGATCAAAACATTCGTGCGGCGCTGGTGGGTCTGCCCATGGGCACATACAAAGACGATAAGGGCGATGAATTTAATATTATTTTAAAATCATCAGAGTCTGCTCAACCTGAGTTCAAGGCCTTTGATACCCTAATGATTCACGCTCCAAGTGGGGTGATGGTGCCTCTTAAGCAGGTGGCACAGGTGAATTTATCTACCAGTATGCCAAGGTATCAGCATCACAATATGGAGCGAACGGCGCGTATTACTGCCGATATTCGTGGGGGCTACAATAACGCTGAAGTCACACAGGCAATCGAAGAAAAATTAGCCCTGTTAACCCTGCCAAAAGGTGTGCGTATTTCGGTAGGGGGTGAAAAGGAAAATCGTAAAGAAAGTTTTGGTGGCATGGCCAAAGCATTAATCATTGCCATGCTGGGTATCTTTGCAGTATTGGTGATGCAGTTCCGTTCATTTAAACAACCCCTTATTGTATTTAGCGCCATTCCATTTGCCGCCACAGGTGCGTTCTTTGGATTATTTGTCACAGGCTATACATTTTCGTTTACCGCATTTGTAGGCTTAACGTCTTTGGTGGGGATTGTGGTGAACAATGCCATTATCTTAATTGACTACGCCAATCAAAAGCACATTCAAGGGCAGAGCCTTCGTGATGCTATTTTAGAAAGTGCGCAAACCCGTATGACCCCCATTTTATTAACCACCACCACCACCATTGCAGGGTTATTACCGTTAACCTTAAGTGGCTCGGCCATGTGGGTACCCATGGGGGCGGCCATTATTGGTGGCTTGCTTGTATCCACATTATTAACCTTGTTTGTGGTGCCTGTTCTGTATTTAATCTTCACCGATGAAAAAGTGGAAAGCCAAGAGATAATAGAAAGTGCAGCCCTGTAAATGAGCCGTGTCAGTGGCCAGAGCTGTTATGCTGTGAGCAGGCAATACTAGGAAAAGTTGAGTGAGTGAATTACAAAAAATGCTGGCGGGACAAACTTTTATTAGCAGTGACCTTGAGCTTAGGTTACTGCGTGAAAAAGCCCGTCTGGCTTGCGGTAAATATAATGCCCACCCTAGCAAAGGCAATTTTAAACACGTAAGTCGTTTGTTTAATCAGCTGGGCAGCGCCGTGATTGAACCGGGTTTTCAGTGTGATTATGGTGGCCATATAAATATTGGCCAAAATTTTTACGCGAATTTTAATTGTGTCTTGCTCGATAGCGCATTTATTAATATTGGCGATGATGTTTTATTGGGCCCTGGTGTGCATATTTACACGGTGGATCATCCAAGAGATAGCGATGCGAGACGCGCTGGTGGCTGTTTTGCTAAAGATGTCACCATTGGCAATGGCGTGTGGATTGGTGGTGGTGCAAAAATATTACCAGGCATTAGCATAGGGGATAATGCCATCATAGGGGCCAATGCAGTGGTGACTCGCGATGTAATAGAAGCAGAACGCTATTTTTAACAATCCCATTGAATGATAAAAGTAAGCAGCAATAATCCCAATAAAATGCTATTGATTTTTTAGAAGACGTTTTTCTGTTTCTATAGGTATAAAAACCTGATGCCTGTGTCGTGGCACACTAATACAGAATTATCAGTCGGCGGTAATGGGTTATTGAATTTTGATGATGCTATGCCCTTTGCTATTCCAAAAAATGGCTTAAAAAAGGTGTGGAATCATATTGCGCGTTTTAGAGGGTGCTCGGTACAGGTTAATATCGCGCAAATTGCCTATGACGCCGCTATCACCACAGAATCAGGTCTTCGCATCAGTGATCAAGTAGACATGTATAACAGTGCGCCCAATAAATACAATTGGAAACTGGTGGGCAAACCAGAAATGTATATTCCTTATAACGCTTACAAAATGGTAGATGCCAAAGTGTCTTATGACGATGTCGTCAAGCCAAATCATGCGAATCAGAATTTTAGCCGTTATGAATTACATAGAGTTTGGAAAGTTGAAGGCACATTAAAAGAAGGTGAGTGTCACATTTATGCGAAGCGTACTTTTTATATAGATGAAGATAGCTGGCAAGTCAGTGTAGCCGACCATTATGATAACCGCGGTAAACTGTGGCGTATTTCAGAAGGGCATCCTTTGCAGTTTGTGGGGGGGGGATACTCCTTGGTATGTGGGCACGACTAACTATGATTTGTTTTCTAATTAATACGTAGTGGATTTATTTGGTCGTGAAACTAATCCATTTGTATTTGGCACGAAAGTGAAGCGTCAAAGTTTTACGGCCTCGGCCATTCGCCGCATGAGAAAATGCTAATGTTCTAGCGTTACTTTTCATTAGTGTTAGGTAATAATTGGGCCAAGGACGGCCCCTTTAATACAGCCAATCTGATTTTTTTAACACACGGTTACCCTTGAATAACCTTATTTCGGCCAGCCGATTTAGCTTGGTAAAGCGCTTTGTCGCAGCGGTCTATCCAAGTATGAGCTTGATCTAATGGCTGAGCTTGGGACACGCCGCCACTAATGGTCACTGTTTGGCCTATGTTATAATCTTGTTTTTCTACCAGCACACGCAATTCTTGCGATAACTTAAATGCTTCTTGTTGATTAGTATGATTGAGCAATATGGCAAACTCTTCTCCACCGTAACGAAATAATAAGTCACTGTCTCTTAAACGATTTTTCATGAGGTGGGATATTTTTATTAATACCTCATCACCTATTGGATGACCATGAGTGTCATTAATTTTTTTAAAATAGTCAATATCAAAAATAAACAAAGATACGGGTGTTTTATAGCGAAAAAATGCTTTAAGTGAGCCTTCAATGGAGGTGTGAAAAGTATGTCGGTTCAGGGCGTTTGTTAATGAGTCGTGAATCACTAAAGAATTCACTTTAATCAGTAGTTGCTCAATAAAAAAAGACAGTAAAAAGGAAAATAAACCTACCAATATTAACGTGGCAAAAATGCGAATAAAGATCGGGCTGGGATAGTACAAGCTGGCAAAATACAGGGTGATAATAATAAACAAGCACACGCCTAAGCAGGCCTCTTTTAATTCTAGGGCTAAGAAAAAACTTAATACCCCCACATAAGCCCAATAAATACCATAGTCAGGGTGCACATTAATAACATTAAGAATGGTAACGGGAATAAACAAAACAAAGCCGCGACCTCTCCATAAATAATGGCGCTTTGTAATTAGCCTATAAACCACAATCATAAAATACACGCTGCCTATTAGAGAAATTAAGGCAGTAAGGGAGTCGCCACGAAGAAATTGTAATATCGCAAATCCAAAAGAGGACACTAAGCCAAGTGCATTTAGATAAAACCGCAGTTTAAATCGATACTGTTCGATTTCGATGATCATGATGGTGTGTTCAATTATTAATACGCCTATGGGCAAACGGAATATTAGCTTTGGGTTATTAAATATCTATTGAGGCTATTCACAATACCCGCCAATATGTCTGTGGACTGCATTAAATAAAGGCCTTATTCTGTTGAGGTTGCCTGCTGTAATTTAGCCCACTCAATTGCTTTTTCGCGATTAGAAAACACTTCTAGCTTCCATTTTTTATTTCTAGGTACTTCTAATAAGGCTTGAGTAAGCGTGTCAGTGGTCTTGTTGTAGGAAATGACGGCCACCGAATTTAGATGTTCATAGGTGCCCATTTTTACTTGAGCATCAAATTGAAATGAATAATGATTTAATTTATTCATGACTAACGAAAAGGGCGCGCTTAGTTGGTCCACGAAAAAAGTCTCAACCTCGTTCAGCTGGCTGATGTTCACCTCTACGCCATCGTCAATGATCACCTCGGCTAAATCTGCCCTTAGAATCTTTATGGTACAAAAAGACAATTGATGAAATTCCATAATACTCACGACCATTATGCACGATGAATACAAGTATAGGCGCGATATCAGCCACTACCGCCTTAATAAGCGGCTTTATTGCCATAATTAATGGCTTTCTTATACGGCTTATTGTTTACACTGTATAGTTTGTTTTTTATGATACCCCTCAATATTTTCACGGCGAGTAAATTTATGACACTTACCCTTTTAGGCCTTGGAATAGGTCTGTTGGCTTTGCTGTATTATTTTGGGGTGGTGGCAAAAAAGCCGATACTCACTTACAAGGTAACCCCTTTAAATAGAGCGTTGGTATCGACCATAAAGGCCTTGAATAACCCTTATTTCGCTACGCCCTGGCTATTTAATAATCATTTTCAGCTAATTGTATTAGGGTTTATCAAAGGCTTTGCTAAACCCTTAAAGTACGATCGTGAAGATGTATTAACCATGAAGGACAAGGGTCAAGTGGGCGTAGATTGGTATGGGCTGGATTTACCTGAGGACACCCCAACCATGCTGGTACTGCACACCATATCGGGTAATCCGCAAAGCATGCGTGGTTTTGTAAGGTATGTTCGTGAACATTTAGGCTGGCGGGTAGCACTGTGTGTCCGACGCGGTCATGGCGATATGTCACTGAACACAGCTAATTTTAATACCATGGGCAATACCGGTGACTTTGCAGCGCAAATTCAGCACATACAAAGCTGCTTTCCTATTTCTGATTTATACGCCACTGGCATTTCAGCAGGTTCTGGGGTGTTGGCCCATTATTTGGGAAAGCAAGGCTATGACACGCCTATCAAGGCGGCTGTGGCCTATTGCCCCGCTTATGACATGCGCAATGCGTTTACGCGGGCGGTACCCTTTTACAGCAAAATGATGACCAAGAAACTGCACAAACTTTTCATAACCCCCAATCATGAAAAGTTCCAGAATTTTGAATCGTTGGGTGAATTACAAGCCGCTGAAAATTTACATGAATTTCATCAGCACTTATATGAGGTAGCCGGCAATGACAGCTGTGAAGATTACATGCTAAATTCAAACCCCAGTGAAGTATTTGACGACATAAAAATTCCTATTTTAATACTAAACGCTAAAGATGACCCTGTGTGTCACATTGAAAATGTTTACCAACATCTACCCCGTATCGAAGCCATGGAGAATGTAATTTTAGTGCTTACCGAGCGAGGCAGTCATTGTGCATATTTTGAAGGCATCACTGCGAAACCTTGGGCTAATCGTTTAATTAGCGAATACTTTAGTGCGTTTCAAAGTATTCAAAAAAGTGATGAATGGAAAACCATGGCTCAGAAGGTGGGGTAAAGAATAGAAAAAGAGCAGCAGATTAAAATACTTTGCTGCTCACACATCTTAGTATGACTTTTTAGAAGCAACCCTTAAATAAGGTACCCTTGAGTACAATTTCACTTTTCAATTTATCCTAAACGTTTTTACTTCCAGTTCTCATACTTCTTATGAAGCTCTTCTATTCTGCCTTGAGCGACGATCTCACTTAACGCTTCTTGCAGTGTGTTAATGAGGCCATCATTGGTTTTTTTATTAAAGGCAAAGCAAAGTTGAGAAACATCTAGGGTGTACACCGATTCAAAAATATCGGTGTTACAACCAATGTTTTGACACATGGCATCAATGCTGTCCATGCTGCCCACATATAGATCAATACGAGATGTTTGAAGCTTTTTAAGGTTTGCTTCATATTTAGCGGTACGCTTGAGTTTTCCTAAAGGTACACCGGCCGCCACCACCAATTGTTCGCCCACATCGTCTCGTACGCTGCCAATTTGATATTTCAAAAGATCTTTTTTATCGGCAATTTTTATCTTGGCTGATTTTAGCGCAATCACCTCTGTTTTAATTTCGTTAATAGGGCAAGCCCACTTAAAGCTGTTTTCTCTTTCCTTGGTGCGGGTGGTAGAAAAAAGCAGAGTGTTTGTTTCATTTTTTAAGGCTTCATATCCTCGTGCCCAAGGCTGAATTTGAATATCCTTTATAGATTGAGATGAGCCTGTTTTAGCCAGCATTTCAACCAGTAAATCCACTGCAATACCTTGTATTTTTTGGCTGCTGTCATTGGGGTCAATAAAGTTATACGGCTGGTACTGCTCGGTAATAATGTTCAACTTTGAGGTGTCACTCCAACCTTGTGCACAAAGCAAAGTAACGGCAGCGATAATCGCATAACGTATTATTTTCATTACGGACCCTCTTGATACATGGTGACCACGTGTATGGGGAAACCATACAGACTCATAATTATAGTTAAGGATTGATCAGGGGCAAATGATGCACAATAGTTAGTGAAAGTGACGGTTGGATCCCCAGCCACTGGACCTCTTAACAGCTTGAGGTTATGAAAAAATTATTTTTTATTCACAGACTTGATGAGTTAAGGGTAACGGTAAAGGCCTGTGATCATTCTACACAGCTATTTAAAGCCTTAGCTATTGAGGCATTTAAAATTATTAGTTTTAATTTTCAGTGGTAGAAAAATCTGAATATAAGCCCGAATACTACAGCGATCCCCCTGACCCAAGCCTGCCTTATTTATGTGGCTGATGGGAGCGGGATTGGTAAAAACTAACTAGATAATAAATACCAGCCCCCAATAGGCCACTGTACAAACATATCTTGTGTAACAGCGTCACGGAAATGTACCCATGAAAATCATTGGCAAGGGTCACAGGGAAAAATGGTTCCACATCGGTGTGCATAATGCTATCTAAAAATACGTGACTAAAGCTGCCGATTAGCGCGCTAAATACGCACACCCACCATTTAATGTGAATGCGCTCACCTTGACCAATCTTTAAAATTGACAGCCCCAATTGGGAGAGATACTTTCCAGTTAATGCTGAAAACACCCCCAATAAAACCGCACCAATATAAGTGTGACTAAAGCCATGCAAATGCCCCTCGCCAGTGATGAGCACGATAAGTGGTTGAATGTCCATGATGATTTGCGTCCAGCCAAATACCATTAAACTAAAGCTGCCCTGTAGGAGTGCTTTAATTAAAAGGCCTGGGCCCATGTGGAGCGGAGTAAAAGGCATGGTGATTGCGTATGACCAAGAATATTAAATGTGGCTATTTTAAATTAGGCTTTTAAAAAAAGAAGTGATGAAATCAACAAATAAAGCTATTGCGGTTTTTCCACCATGGAATGCCTTAATCCAAGGGAGATGGTTGCCCCAATTATTTCAGCCACCAAATAACCATACATAAAACCATTGGCAGGGCCGTCTATCACCATGCCAAAGGCGCGAGAAATGGCCATAAATAAAAGAATGATGGCAATAGTTAACAATGCAAATGCCAAATGTTCCTTTTGTGCAGCCAGTAGTAATAATACTAGCCCCACGCCGGCGGTCATACCACCATAGGTGGCTCTAAGATCCATTAAACCCGATGCCGTACTGGGACTGGCCCCGGTAATATAATTGGCCATTTCAACAGGAAACAATGCAAAGCCTATCCCATAGCCCATGAAAAATAAGCCGGTTAATTGAACCAATATTTTTGCCATGAGATTTTCCTTTTTATTGTTTTTAGAGAATGTGCTTTTTAATAATATTTGTCTTAATTGTCTTTTTTAATCATCAGTGGCACCTTTATTTTCAATTCTGCCATTTAGCAAGTTGGCCAGTATGATCATGATGACCACCACTAAGGCAGCAAAGGCTGCTAGTTCTAGCCCTAAAATAGTCTTGCTAGTATTCCCTGATAATATTGAACCACCGTAGCTTTGCTCAATTATGTGAGCAAATAAAACCCCGCCCATAATCATGATGGAGATCATGCTGGCTACGGTGATGTTCTTTTTTATCCATACTAACCATAAGCAAAATAAACCTAATGCGCTGTTGGTGGTGAGTTGCCAAACCTCATGCAGTCTTGCATGAGCGGGCCAATCTGGGTTAAACACATGGGAGTGGTTGATTTCTAAAAATGGGATGACAACCGTATAGACCAGTACACCCAAAGTTAGCAGGATTTTAGCTATCATCGTTAATTGCCTTAGTTAAGTTTAAGAGGTTTTACTGTTAGGTATTAAAATTAAAGTTCTATTTATCTAGATCAGCTTATTACTTTAAAGCAATAACATAAAAAATAAAGGCCAACAAAGAGCTAATGGTTCTAAGATGGTTCCAGCGGGTCCAGTGAATTAGATAATGCCGCCATGTTTTTAATTGTTGGTTTAGTGGTGCATCTCGCAGTTGGTTATTCAGCGGCACATTAAAGACTAGGGTACACCCTAGCATTCCCAGTAAATAAATACTGCTGCCACTTAAAATCCATAACCTAGACGTGTCTGTAGCGCCTAGAAATATAAGAATTATAGCCAGTAAACTGGAGCCAAAAAATAGTGGCATAAAGCCGGATTTAAGTATCACCTTATTTATACTGTTCATGCTTGCTATAGCAATCTCGTGGGGCAGGGCGTTTAAAGC